>Ga0183101_1000094_pt1 | contig 196546 bp, 141 predicted proteins | sample Biomet3_FD_127790 | JGI IMG/M metagenome (GOLD analysis project Ga0183101, IMG submission 127790) | Microbial communities from bioreactor (seeded with sewage sludge) at LBNL, California, USA - Biofuel metagenome 3 | ecosystem: Engineered > Bioreactor > Anaerobic > Unclassified ... | reverse complement strand
GATATCTTAAGAAAATTACCTGTATACAAAGAATCAAAGATGGATATCAAGGAGCTATTACCAAGGAACTGGAAAAACAGGACTGATTCTTCAAATTGAAACCAACTCGAATAAAATAGTCCCAACTTGCATCAAGTTCTTCCAAGTTAAACAAACTTGATGCTAGTTGGAACTTATTTGTGATTATACGTACTTAACCGAAGGCTTACGTTTCAATCGCGTCATTTTGATAAACTCTGATTATATTATCTATTGCAAAAAACATCATTATAATTGAACTCCAAAGACTCAGGATAAATCTGCTATTTTTTGTGAGAGGCAAATCTGTCAATGCATTTACTATTGAAAAAATGGAAAATAATGATCCTATAGCAAGCAAAGCCCAAATAAACCCATTTCCTAAAGAAATTATGCCGAGATCAATAATCCAATAAATAATTGCTAGTGATTGAATTAAGGTATTACCTTCGGATAGTCTGGGAATGATATTCTTTTCATTCCGACATAATGATATAAGCAGAAATATTAAAATAAAAGAATAGGGCCAAAATTCAATATGCAAATCAAAATTATAGTGATGTTCGTGCTTTCCTGGAAGAAATGAAACAAAACTTAAAGCAAATGAGGATATAACCATATAAATCAATATTTTCCATTTTCCGACTAACCTTTTTCCTTCAAAGAGCACACCAGCAATTAAAGCAAAAACACTTATTGGGATTAATCTTTTTTCGGAAGAAGGCCAGCAAAAATAGAGAAAAAGGATTGCTACTAAAATCATTGGCAGAAGTCCTATAGTTATGTAAGATTTCAGATCAATAGGCTTACGTTTTTTTTCCTGAGGGGTTTATTTTTAGTATCCAAAATTCTGAAAGAGTTTTATTTTTTCACATCTCACTATCAAATATTTATATTCATTACAATATAAATGATATATATTTGAAGGCTACGTTTCGTCTTGAAACAGTATATCAAGATATTGAATTATTTTATTAAAATTTATCAGTTCAAAGTTAGAAAGATATTTTTAATTAGCAAGAATCCCATTATGATATTTTCAAACAAATAAGCCTAACCTAAACATTTATTTAAAGGCAAAAATATGGTAAGAGATTCAGAACAAGATATTCCTCCGGGATTATATCATTGGATTCATGATAATATTCAAGAAGCTAATCAAGACAAAAAAGCTCTTTCAACCATTCCGATTGCAAGAACTTTTATTTTTGCTAATACGCTCAACAGCGCATTAATTTATTTCTCAATTTGACTTATCGCGAAACACGACCAGAACCATCACCTCCCATAAGATTTTCAACCTCGGCAACCGTTACCAGGTTAAAGTCTCCGTAGATAGTATTCTTAAGACAAGAAGCCGCCATTGCAAAATCAAGTGCTTTCTGATCATCACCCGGATAGGCAACAAGACCGTAAATCATACCGCCACAGAAAGCATCTCCTACTCCAACACGGTCTACATTGTGTGTGATATCATAAATCTTAGAGCATTTCAAAGTATTATCTGAATAAACAACTCCGGCAATAGTATTATGATTGGCATTAATTGAATTACGAAGCTCAAGGAACATCTTCTTGCAACGAGGAACCTTAGCCACAACTTGTTCGCCAACAGCTCTGAAACCGTCTTCATTCAGTTGTTCATTTACAGAAATAGCCTTAAAACCAACTTTAGATATCCCAAGCACTTTTTCGTATTCAGGCTCACTTCCAAAAATCACATCGCTGTATTGCACCATAGGAAGCATTACATCATCAGGAGTCTTACCATAATTCCACAAATTTTTGCGATAATTCAAGTCACATGAAATAGTAAGTCCCATACTATCAGCCACCTTTATACCTTCCATGCACGCATCTGCAGCACCTTGTGATACAGCAGCAGCTACACCCGACCAATGAAACCATTGAGCATCTTTAAGTACTTCTTTCCAATCAATCATCCCTGGTTGAAGCGTACAAAATGATGAACCGGCACGATCATATACTACTTTTGACTGACGGGCTACAGCTCCATTTTCTAGGAAATATATACCTACCCGGTCTCCTCCTCTTGCTATACAATCAGTAGAAACATTATGTGAGCGTAACTCCTTTATGCAAGCATCGGCAATATCATTTTGAGGTAGACGAGTTACAAATTTACTATTCAAACCAAATTGAGCTAAAGAAACAGCTACATTTGCTTCACTACCACCATATGTTGCAACAAACTCTTTTGCCTGAGAGAATTTTAAATAGTTGGGAGGAGTTAAGCGTAAAAGCACTTCTCCAAATGTGACGATTTTATTTATCATAAATTTATATTTTAATTATCAAAAACACATCTTTAGATTCATTTAGACGACCAAAAGTAATTAAAACCACCGAGTAAGGCAATAATATGGCAGTATATTTTCGTTTTAATTCTAAATTATAGCAAATTAAATGTCACCGTTAAACTATGTAAAATATTAAATAAATCTTTGGTATTAATTAAAATCATATTACATTTGTCGCAATTAACAACGCTGTTAAACAAATGTGTTATTATGAAAGAGAAAGAAGACGTTAATACAGAACAGGCAATAATGGAAGCTGCTGAGAAGGAGTTTTTAGACAAAGGTTACACCCTGACTAAGACAACTGAAATTGCCAGAATAGCTGGTGTAAACCATGCTATGCTTCATTACTATTTCCGCACAAAAGACAATCTTTTCGAAAAGGTATTCCAGAAGAAAGTTGCTCTTTTAGCTAATTCGTTTATGCCAAAGGTTGAAGAAAAAATGCCATTTATGGAAAAAGTGGAATATATAGTTAAAGCTCACTTTGATTTTCTGGCATCAAACCCAAAGCTACCTTTTTTTGTTTTAAATGAGTTCCTTACCAATAAAGAAAGATTGGATAGATTTTCAACTATTGCCGGGCCTGCAATAAGAATTCTCCTTGAAAAGCTAAACTCTGAAATGGAAGAAGCAATAAAGAAAAAAGAAATTTGCGTTGTCGATCCGGTCCATCTTTTATTGGATATTGTCTCATTAAATGTTTTTGCCTTTTTGGCTCATCCGATTATTGAACGCGTTGCTGGTTCTTTTGGAAAAGAATACTATTCTTTACTGGCTGAAAAAAGGATTGAAAACGTGGAAATAATTTTGAGAAGGTTACGTCCATAATTTTTTTGCAGTTAAATTAACAGAGTTGTTAAACATATTAGTTTATCAAAATTAAAGAATATATTTATGAAAAAAGTGGCATTCATTATCACCCTTGCTTTCATTTGCTTACATGCCCCGATTTACGGACAATTATCCATTGATGATTGTTACAAGAAAGCACAGGCTAACTACCCACAGGTAAAACAGTATGGGTTGATTGAACAGTCTAAAGAGTTCAATATATCTAATGCAAACAAAGGATACCTGCCTCAAGTTTCTTTTTCTGCAAAAGCGACTTACCAGTCGGCTGTAACGAAACTTCCTATTACATTACCTAATGTAACTATTGAAGGATTAAACAAAGATCAATACCAATCGGTTGTTGAAGTTAATCAAAGTATTTGGGATGGTGGAGTTATCCGCAATCAGAAGAAAATAACCGAAGCAAGCTCTGCTGTAGATAAGCAAAAACTTGATGTAGATATGTATGCAATCAATGACAGAGTGAACCAACTTTTCTTTGGAATCCTGTTAATTGATGAGCAGATAAAGCAAAATTTGCTATTACAGGATGAACTTAAACGCAATTACAATCAAATATCTGCCTATATAACAAACGGGATTGCAAATCAGGCAGATTTGGATGCGGTTAAAGTAAATCAACTAAGCACTGCACAGCGCAAAGTAGAATTGGATGCTACCCGAAAAGCATATAGAGAAATGCTATCGGCCTTGATTGGAGAAGAAATAAAAGAAGGAACTTCACTTGTTAAACCTTCATTCGCAGAAGAAGCTTCTTTGTCATCAACAGTAAACCGACCGGAGCTTCGACTATTCGAGGCACAAAGCAATCTATTTGAAACGCAGAAGAGCATGGTTGATGCTAAAAACCTGCCTAAACTGGGAGTATTTGTTCAGGGTGGTTATGGTAATCCGGGATTGAATATGCTGAAGAATGAATTTACTCCTTATTATGTTGCCGGTGCTCGTCTCTCGTGGAATTTTGGAAGTCTTTACACCAAGAAGAATGATAAGAAATTACTGGATAATAACTTGCAGAATGTAGCCATACAGAAAGAGACCTTCTTATTCAACACGAACCTGAAAATGACGCAGCAAAGTAATGAGATTGATAAGATAAAGCAACTGATGCGGGATGATGATGAAATTATCCGCCTGCGTACTAATATAAAAAAGGCATCGGAGGTAAAGGTTGAACACGGAACATTAAGTGTTACCGACTTGCTTCGTGATATAAATTCGGAAGATCAGGCAAAGCAGAGCAAAGTGCTTCACGAGATTCAGCTACTAATATCAATCTACAATTATAAAAACAGTACTAACAATTAAAATTCTTACAATATGAAACTCATAAAAGGTATATTATACGGCACACTTGCCACAGCATTACTATCAGCTTGTGGAGATAAAAATGGTAAATATGATGCAACAGGAACATTTGAGGCAACCGAAGTGATTGTTTCTTCTGAGGCATCGGGCAAACTTATGGATTTTAATGTTACTGAAGGCGACCAGCTTCAGCAAGGAAAAGAAGTGGGATATGTTGATACAGTACAACTTTACTTGAAAAAACTTCAGTTGCAGGCAAATACTACTACAGTAAAAAGTCGCAGACAGGATATAGGCAAACAGATTGCTGCAATTAAACAACAAATTGTAACTCAGGAACGTGAAAAGAAACGTTGGGAGAATCTAGTAAAGAGCAATGCCGGCAATCAGAAGCAGTTGGATGATATTAACTCACAAATTGCTTACCTGCAGAAACAGCTTATAGCACAAACTTCTACTTTGGAAAACAACAATGCAGGAGTAAACGGAGAGAGCTCATCACTCGAAATACAGGTTGCTCAACTGAATGACCAACTAAGTAAATGCCATATCATCAGTCCGATAAGCGGTACTGTATTGAGCAAATATGCGGAAAAAGGCGAACTGGCCACTCCAGGGAAAGCTCTTTTCAAAGTTGCAGATATAGAAAATATGTTTTTACGTGCCTACATTACTTCCGACCAACTATCTAAGATAAAGATTGGTCAGAAAGTTAAAGTGTTTGCCGATTACGGAGGCGAGAATGTAAAAGAATTCCCGGGAACAGTAACCTGGATTTCAAACAAATCGGAATTTACACCAAAAGGAATTCTAACCAAAGATGAGCGTGCTAATCTTGTTTATGCTGTAAAAGTTGCTGTGAAGAATAGCGGGGATATAAAAATTGGAATGTACGGGGAAGTTAGCTTTACAAAGTAATGGCAGCAATTGAAGTAGAGGGAATCTCTAAAAAATATGGTGAAGTAGAAGCGCTGAAGAATGTTTCATTCTCTGTTAATCCGGGAGAGATGTTCGGGCTGATTGGTCCGGATGGTTCCGGAAAGACTACAATGTTCCGCATTCTCACCACATTAATCAGACCTAACAGCGGGAATGCCACTGTTGACGGACTTGATATTGTGAAGGATTACAAGGAAATACGCAAGCGTGTGGGATATATGCCGGGACGCTTTTCTCTTTATCAGGATATGACGGTTGAAGAAAATCTGAAATTCTTCGCTACGGTATTCAATACTACGATTGAAGAAAACTACTATCTGATTAAAGATATCTATCAACAAATAGAGCCCTTTAAGGACCGTCGTGCAGGAAAGCTGTCGGGAGGTATGAAACAGAAATTGGCATTAAGTTGCGCTCTGATACATAAGCCAACAGTTCTTTTCCTTGACGAGCCAACCACCGGCGTGGATCCGGTTTCAAGAAAAGAATTCTGGGAAATGCTGAAGAGACTGAAAACTCAAGGAATAACAATTGTGGTATCAACACCTTATATGGACGAGGCTGTACTTTGCGACAGAATTGCTTTGATTCAGGATGGAAGTTTTCTGGGCATTGAAACTCCGCAGGAAATTATAGCTGATTTCAAGGAAGTTCTATGGTCGGCTAAAAGTTATAATATGTCGGGGTTGCTCAGTGAGCTCAGGGCATGTGAGGGAGTAAAAAGCTGCTTTGCTTTTGGAACGGTACATCACCTTACTGTTGATCCGTCATTAACAATCGGTGCGCTTGAAAAACAGATGCAGGATAAAGGGCACTGGGATATAGAAATCAATGAGATAACACCAACAATCGAGGATTGTTACATGCAACTGGCTTCCAAGCCTAATGAAGTCTAAATAGAATACAAGTATGAATAAAGACAATATAGTGATTGAAACCAAGGAGCTGACTAAGCGTTTCGGCAATTTTACGGCCGTAGACCACATTAGTTTCAATGTTTTTGAAGGTGAGATCTTTGGTTTTCTCGGAGCAAACGGAGCCGGAAAAACCACAGCCATGAGAATGCTTTGCGCTTTGAGCAAGCCTACTTCAGGACATGGCAAGGTAGCAGGTTTTGATATTGGTAGAGAATCTGAATTGGTAAAACGGAACATCGGTTACATGAGCCAGAAGTTTTCTCTTTATGAAGACCTGAAAGTGTGGGAAAACATTCGTCTGTTTGCCGGAATATATGGAATGAAAGACAAAGATATTGCCATAAAGACAGAAGAGCTGCTTGCCCGATTAGGTTTCGAATCTGAAAGAAATACATTGGTTGCCAGTCTGCCGCTGGGATGGAAACAGAAACTTGCTTTCTCCGTGGCAATCTTTCACGAACCCAAAATAGTTTTTCTCGATGAACCAACAGGAGGAGTTGATCCTGCCACCCGCCGACAATTCTGGGAACTGATCTATCAGGCAGCCGACAGAGGAATTACAGTTTTCGTAACAACTCACTACATGGATGAAGCTGAATATTGCAACCGGGTATCTATTATGGTGGACGGAGTAATTGAAGCACTTGACAGTCCGGCCAATCTGAAAAAACAGTTTAATGTTCAGGAAATGGAAGAGGTATTCTATAAACTGGCACGTAAAGCAACAAGAGGAGAATAAAGCTATGAAGCAGTTTTTAGCATTTGTAAGAAAAGAATTTTATCATATATCCCGCGATAAGCGTACCATCCTTATTCTGTTGGGAATGCCTATCGTGCAGATTATTATATTCGGATTTGCCATCACAACGGAAGTAAAGAACGTACGTGTGGCTGTTTTCAATCCATCAAAAGACGAGGTTACTCAGAAGATTATTGATAAGATTGATGCCAACGAATACATGAATGTGATTGCCAGAATTGATAATCCGCAAGATATTCAGACTACATTCAAGGAAGGAAAGGCCGATATAATTCTGGTCTTCGGAGATCACTTCGGAGAAAACTTCCGCCACACGGGAGATGCGTCTGTTCAACTTATAACAGATGGAACCGACCCAAATACGGCATCCACGCTGACGGGATATGTATCCAATGTTATTTCATCGGCTCAGCAGGAATTGAGCGGACAATATAAAGCACCATTAGCAATTACTCCAAAAGTAAAATTGCTCTATAACCCGGGCATGAAGGGAGCTTATAATTTTGTCCCGGGAGTTATGGGATTGATATTAATGCTTATCTGTGCCATGATGACATCTATCTCTATTGTACGAGAGAAAGAGAGCGGTACAATGGAAGTTCTTCTGGTTTCGCCGGTTAAGCCTATCTATATCATTCTGGCAAAAGCAATTCCATATATGGTTCTTTCCGGTATAAACATCATCACAATTTTACTATTATCTGTATTTGTGCTCGATGTTCCTATTGCCGGAAGTCTGGTCTTATTGTTTGGCGTATCGTTATTGTTCATTATTGTATCACTGGCGCTCGGTCTGCTTATATCTACTATTGCAGAGACACAGGTAGCAGCTATGCTTGTTTCGGGCATGGTTTTGCTGATGCCGGTAATGCTTCTATCCGGAATGATCTACCCTACCGAGAATATGCCGGTAATGCTTCAAGTGATATCGAATATAATTCCGGCAAAATGGTATATCATTGCTGTGAAAAAGATTATGATTGAAGGACTCGACGTCTTTTTTGTTCTGAAAGAAATTGGAATTCTATCATTCATGGCCTTTGTATTACTGATTGTAAGTCTTAAGAAGTTTAACGACAGATTAGAATAGATTATGCTAAAATATTTAATAGAAAAAGAATTCAAGCAGATAAAACGGAATAGCTTTCTGCCACGATTGATAATAGGTTATCCTATTATTATGATGCTGATAATGCCATGGGCGGCTAATCTTGAGATAAAGAATATAAATCTTAGCATTGTAGATAATAATAACACTCAATGTTCCAGACAATTAATAAACAAAGCTGTATCATCTGGATATTTCCGACTGACTGATATTTCATCCTCCTACAGCGAGGCTCTTAAAAGCGTTGAGAAAGGAGAATCGGACATTATCATGGAAATTCCTGCCGATTTTGAACATAATCTCGTGAAAGAAGGAAATGCAGAATTACTGATCTCGGCAAATACAGTAAACGGCACCAAAGGAGGATTGGGAAGTAGTTATCTGGCAAATATAGTCAACGACTATACATCGGACATAAAAGATCGCATTGTACAACCCACAAAGGGAGCAACTGTAATTCCCGCCATAAAGATGGTGACTCAAAGTAGGTTTAATCCTCATTTGGATTACAAGGTTTTTATGGTTCCTGCCTTAATGGTTATGGTACTTACCATTCTCTGTGGATTCCTACCGGCTTTAAATATCGTTGGCGAAAAGGAGAAAGGAACCATTGAACAGATAAATGTTACTCCGGTAAGCAAGTTTATGTTTATTCTGGCAAAGGTAATCCCCTACTGGATTATAGGATTTATTGCTCTAACATCATGTTTCGGAGTAGCAGTTGTAGTTTATGGAATAACTCCAATCGGGCAACTAAGTACTTTATATACTTTGGCATTACTTTATTTGTTTGCAATTTCAGGCTTTGGTCTGGTTATATCCAACTATTCCGATACCATGCAGCAAGCCATGTTTGTAATGTTCTTCTTTATGGTGGTGCTTATTCTGCTAAGTGGATTGTTTACCCCTATTAATAGTATGCCTCAATGGGCACAAGTAGTAACGATGTTTAATCCGCTGAAGTACTTTGTTCAGATTATGCGTGCCGTATATCTGAAAGGAAGTGGTTTTGCAGAACTTGGAGTACAGATTACAGCGTTAACTCTATTTGCTGTATTCTTCAACTCATGGGCCATTCTTAGTTACAGGAAAAAGTCGTAACGACTGCACCTGTAACTATGTTAATGAATACAATAAGTTTTATTTATTTGTAAAATACAGAAGTAATAATAAAAAGAAGCTTAAAATATCAGAAAATCTCATTTTATAAGCTATACGGCATTCATAGTGTAAGATAAAGTCTTTACTTTTCAATTATTCTGTTTGGTCGATTTATTTTGCCGGAATGAGATAAAAGAGTGATGTTTGCGCGCAATCAAAATTAGTTCTGTTATTGATTAATTCTAAAAACAACAACAATGAGTCTAAATTGCATGACAATTCCAACAATGAGTATTTCGGGTTCTACATCAAAGATATCAACCATTGGAACTCTGAATAACGATTTTGCTCTTTATCTTATTCAAGGAGATTTTCCTAAAGAAAGGTATCCAAAATCAAAAGATGCTTATGAAGTTATCATTGTTAATTCCGGAAACCTGGATATTGAAATAGATAATCAGATTCATTCATTATCAAAATACTCTTTGGCTTATTTGCCTCCCAACAGCTCTTTCAAAATAAAGTCGGGCGATACCAGATTCCGGGGATATATAATGATGTTCTCCAATGCTTTTATTGAATCACTTCAGGTTCCTTTGGCAATAAATAAAGAAAAAGCCTTCGTAAGGAAAAGTCTGTCGGATGATGCTCATTATAGCATGAACCAGACTTTTATGCTTATCAAAGACGAGATATCGAACCAAGAGCATGTATTCAGAAAAGAAAAATTATCGAATCTGGTTTCAATTTTGTTTATCGACCTGCTCAATGTATTTGTAAAGAGTTCAAATATGTTTCCGGGATTATCATTTTCGGGAGAAAGTAAAAGAAGAACAAAGCTGTCGAAAGATTTTTTCTGCCTGCTGAAAGAATATTCAAGAGAACAGAGACAGGTGGGATTTTATGCAGACAAGCTATGCATTACACCCAAATATCTGACATTTCTCTTAAAACAGTCTACTGGAAAATCGGCTAATGAATGGATTACCAATGCAGTTATTTCTGATGCAAAACATTTACTCAAGAATTCGGGAAACAGCATAAAAGAGGTATCATATACGCTCAACTTTGCCAACCAGAGTTTTTTCGGGAAATATTTCAAAAAGATGGTCGGCATTTCTCCTAAAGATTTTCAGAATAGTTGCGCTTATTAGTCAAACAGTTCATTTTGAACAGAATATAGCTAAAGAGCCGTAACTTCAATTTATTGCCCAATGCCCGACAACTTATTGGGCAATAAATAAGAAACCATTCGCCAATGGATAAAATTTATTGGCGAATGGTTTTTATTTTATAGACCAATACTATTTCAACGCATAATATTGCATACAGGGACAGTAACTTTATCCTCTAAATCGAGCATAGCATTAATGAGAAAGAGTTCTTTAAAAGAGAATAAATCATCAACCGATATATCAATCGGAATTACTTTACCCTCGGCAATAAGCCGCTGGCGGCAGGTGCCATTCAGCAAATAAGTATTCGGAATATAGTATCTGATACCATCGCTCAGCACCATATTGCTGTAACTGATATCTGTAATCTTTCCATTCTGAACAATAAGAATATCATCACATTCACCTTTTTCCTGAAGAAGCCTCAGCAATGAACTTCTGTCGGCATACTTCCAAGAGTAATCAATATCCTTGCCATCAACCAGCTTTAAAGATGCAACTTTACGGCATGTATAATGCTGAAACTCCACTTCATCAATAGATTTGCCATACAGAATACGGCATTTCACCACACCGCGCTTCATTTGTTCGGGAATAATAATATCATTGAAAAAAGTATCCGGTACGGAGGTCCCGAAGACTTCGTTCATGGTTTGCTTCATCCTCTGAAGATTGTATTCGGAATGAATAAACTCTCCGTTCACCACCTTAACTGTTTCTAAAAATTGAACTTGTTCACTCATAATGGCAAATATATTTTATCCAGTACTTCCTGATATTCTTCTTCCGGATTACTGTTCACGGTAATTCCTCCCCCACTCCGGAAATAATAGTTCCCGTTTTCATTTTCAATATAACGAATCATCACGGCACTATCCAGTGTTTCGCCATCGTAATATCCAAAGACTCCGGTATAGTAACCCCGATTTATCTTTTCTGCCTTACGAATAGTATTCACCGTAGATCGTTTCGGTGCGCCGGATATTGAGCCGGCAGGGAGCATATCAAAAATTATACTTCCCAACCGTTCGTGATAATTGCCGGAAAGCATACCACAAATCTCTGAGCTTGTTTGCAACAACTTCTTCTCATTGGTTTCCAACACATCAACGTATCTGAATTTTCGTACCTGTACATGGTCTGCCACAATACTCAGGTCATTACGAATCAAATCAACAATCGTGTTATGTTCGCAGGTTTCCTTATAATCATTCAGCAATTGTTCCTCTGCATTTGGAAGAGAAGCATCTATTGTTCCTTTCATTGGATAAGACAATATTTCACCCGAAGATGATATCTTCACAAACGTCTCGGGAGAGAAACAAACAAATTTATCGGGAACAAGAATCTTATAAAGCGCATGACTCCGCAAATAAATATCTTCCAGAGTAAGGTTGCACTCAATAGCAGTCTTTTCTGTCAGGTTCAGCAGAAAAGAATTCCCTTTTTTCAGAGCAGTATGAACTATCTGAAACTTAGAAAAATAGTTTTCATAGCTTTCGGGCTTCTTTATCAACAAGGGAAGAACAGAGCTATTCTGCTCAGCTTCAGAGTGATTAGAATGTCCTTCCAAAGAAAAAAGCACACTATTTTGCTCCATCGGGCTCTCGAAAAAGAAACCTTTAGTCATTTCAAAATCTACACCAAAGAGAAAAGGAACCCGTTTTCTTCCGGCCTCATTCATCTTCTTGCAAACCAAATTTGCTTCATACTCAATCATAGGGTGCAAAATTATAAAAACAAAAATAAAAGATATCTATTTATCTTTCAGAATCTGATTATATTTGTAGGCTACTACAATTATTCTAAAGAAAAAGAGATGAAAGCAAACACATCAACAATTTATATGCAAGACTGGCTTGCACTGCATCCTTATAATCGCATGGCAGAAACCGATCAATATTATATTGATATTGCTAATGATATTCTGAAAATTATTAATCAGTCGGCCACCAGTTTTAGCCTGAACAGTGACATAAAACAGGCAATAAGTTGCCACCTTGCCGCTTACTTTGAAGATGTAATTTCACAGGAAGGACTTTGGAGAGCATTTATTACAAAGCATAAAGAGATATATGGCAAATATCTTCCATTTTACCCACTTTCATCTGATTATTATGAAGACGAAATTAACTTTGAAGATGTAGCTTTTCTGCTTTGGCTTAATGTCCAGCTATACGTAGGTAATGACAAGGAAGAGTTTATTAATCCGGAAGAGCAATCTATAATAAAACTGGCAAAAGAAATATTTAATTTGCTTGATGGTGAATTCGAAACCGCACCGGAAAATACTTTTATGACCGATTTCTTTTCGTTCGAAAATAAAGACTATCATAAGTTTCCGGCTTTTGCGAATGATGCTGAATGGCTGTTTTTTCAATCTTACCTGCTTGCCCCTTGTAATGAAGAGCCTATAAATACTATTATCGATCAAGTACACAAGCATTATCCTAAAGCATCTGATAAAGACAGAAACGCAATAGTGAATGATGCCGTAAACCGACTCATGTTTTCGGATCCTTGCGGCCCACTTGCATTGCAAATTAGCGAATGGTTTTCTGCCATTGCCGGTTCTACCCAACCTTATAAAGAATATTTCGATCATTTCGAGTTCATCGATAGGGAAGAGTTTTATATCATCGAGAAAAGTAATTCGCACATCAAGATTCGTTCCGTTGCCAATGGTCGTGAAATAGATGTAACAAAAGAAGCTATTGCAGACACATCGGTACTTGTCCCATGGAAAACAATAATTACCGTAAGCTGTGCCTTTTACAATAATGAATGGTGGTTCTTCGGGAAGTTCTCTATTCGTAAACTAAATGATGACGAAGATATCCGTCCGGCAGCTTCTAATGTAAAAAGTATAAAAGCAGCAGACCCGGTTTATACCATATTTACCGAAGCCAGTCAAGGCGAACCGCTAATGTACTTTTCATCTTACGATGCGCTGAAAGAGTTTTTCATCAACGGATTGAAATGGGAGGACAACGATGATAACATGATGCCCGATTTAAAAGCATTCCAGAACTTTATACTCTATGCCAATCCAAAAGGAATGCTAATAGCTCCGGATATTGCCGAGTATGTAAAAGATGAACGTAACCCAATGTATAATGCAGAAAAAGCAGCTGAGGGAGCGTTGGATTTATTCACAGTGCAAGGACAATGTCCTGTGGATCTGCTGAAATATCTGGAAAACAGTAACCGATTGCCTGACGCACAAATAAAGAGTGAGCTAGGAGAAGAACATGGAAAAGCCCTACTCCATAACAACTGGGACTTTATAGCCCGCCTTTTCCTGGAATCATATTACAGAGAAGAATAAAAGAACAGAATTAATATTAGTAAAATCAAGGTGCAATATTTTTTTAATCTATCTTTGTCTGCAAAATAATATTAGAAACAATAAATATGAGAAAAAGTATTTTTACCAGAATAGCAGCTATCGCAATGCTTTGTCTGGCTATGGTTTCCACAGTTTCAGCACAAACTGAATGGACTAAGAAAAGTGCTAAGAAATGGGTAAACGCAAGAGAATGGGCCAATGGTCTTGACATTGTTCCCGATAAAACTACAGATTATGTAAAATTTGCTACTCAATACCACAAAGATAAAGCTATGTGGGAAAAGATTTTCAAATTTCTGAAAGAAAAAGATTTAGCTAACATACCTGTAGGAAGATATGAAATTGACGGCAACCGTTGTTTCGTTAATGTAGCCGATTCAAAATCTAAATCGCCGGACAAAGTTCTTATCGAGGCTCACAAAAAATACATTGATTTGCAGTACATGGTTAACAATGCTGAACTAATGGGATTAATCTCATTAAAGGATGCAAAAGAGTCAGTACCTTACAATGAGAAAAAAGATAATGTTCACTATACAGGAGATAAGATTAAGTATCATACATTGACTGGCAAAAAGTTCTTCCTTCTATTTCCAGGTGAGCTACACAAAGCTTCTATCTGGACTTCCGGAAAAGAAACTACCGGTAGAAAGATCGTTGTGAAGATTGCATATATTACTGACTAAAAAGCTTTCAAAAAACAAATAACAATGAAAACAACACCTGAAAAACCATCTGCAGCTATTCCAAGAAAGAATGGCAAAAAAGTAGAACCAACAGGGAAAAGAATTGGCAAGTCGAGACCTGCCAAGGCTAATAACCAGCAAAATCGAAGAGTTAAATAACTTTTCTTGTAAAAAATAGAATGAAAGCCCTTTATACGTTAAAGTATAGAGGGCTTTTTCTTATAATACTTATTATACTCTTAACAGCTTCTTTTATTAATTCTGGGTACGAAAGACTCTATAAGCTATTACTTTATGATTTAATCTTAAACTAATTTGGTGAAAATGAACAATGTAACATCTGCTGTGTTATATTGGGTATTAAATTATTAAAAGCAGAAGTTATGAAAAAGTTATTTCTATCATTAGCAATGATATCAGTCTTCTGTGTAGTAAGTTATGCACAGCAATCGTGGAGTAACGATCCTGCACATTCGCGTTTAGGCTTCACAGTTAAACATATGACCATATCTGAAGTCAGCGGTCGCTTTACTGATTTCAGCGTTAAAGTAAAATCGGAAAAAGCCGACTTGAGTGATTTAAAAATTGATGTAACAGCCCAAATAGGAAGTATCAATACAGACGTTGAAGCAAGAGATAAACACCTAAAGAGTGCCGATTTCTTTGATGCAGAGAAATATCCCACACTTACTTTTGTTAGTACATCACATAAAAAAATCACGAATAATAAATTCAAATTAATGGGAAACCTTACCATGCATGGTATCACTAAATTCATAACTCTGGATGTAGTTTATTTTGGTGAAGTAACTAACCCCATGAACCAAAAGAAAGTTTATGGCTTCAAAGTTACCGGAGTTGTAAAACGTTCAAATTACAACTTAGGTTCTAAGTTTGGTAATGCAATGATCAGTGATAATATAAAAATCGTGGCTGATCTGGAATTTAGTAAAGACTAAAGAAAAAATAAGTTTGCACAGGTATGAGGGTATCCCAAAAGGGTACCCTTTTATATGCGCGGAATTATTCTTCTTTTTTCTGTATTTATACGGGGTGAAATAAAAAAGCCCGCGGCTTATAATCAACCAATTAGCTAAAAAAGTAAAACGGATTGTCAGAAAACTTCCTTTATAGTTTCAATAAAAAATAGAAAGAACGAGTTAAAAAGTGTTTCATGATTGATTTTAAGCACTATATAGGGGGATAAAAAAGAACTAAATTTAGAGCATTTTTATATAATATTACAAATAAAGCTAATAATATGCTCTCACAAAGTGAAAAAAGCTATTTACACAGTTTATCTATCAAATATATACACCTCATATACAACAATTTATAACAACAAACTGATTATGTAAAATATTAAAACCTAAATCAAGAATAGATTACATATGAAAGGCCTGGCAATTCTATAATAAATTTCTATATTTTAGTAGCTTCTCATACATAGAAAACATGGCTATTCTACTTTTGAAATGATCCCGAAAGTTTTTTGTCTGATTTTCAAGGTTCATATCATTTTTGGACAGCCACATCTCTTTTATTCTTTAATCAGAAACACAATAAGTATTTTCAAAAGATCACTTTTATTCAATAAAGCCTTTTTCTCTTTTGCTTTTAGCATCCTGGAAATAAGCCATGCCTGTGAGCATTTTACTGAAACCACTCCTTTTATAAAACTCTTCTTTGCCGGGAGAGGCATATAAAATAAGATTATAGCCCGAGAGTTGTTCCTTTAAATTGTCAATAAGTATTTTGCCTAATCCTTTACCTTGATAGGACGGATGAATAGCTACATCATATACAGCAGCCTGTAAAACACCATCACTGATAGCTCGTGCGAATCCAACCAATGTTTCTTTATGGAATATAAAAACTGTAGAGGCACTGTTTCGGAAAGCTTTTTCCTGAACTTCAGGGGCATGATATCTCATACCTACGGCTTTTAATATTTCTACTACTTCAGAGAAGTCAATGCCATCACAATTATTTATTATTCTTATTTCCATAACTAAGCAAAGATTATTCTTTTAATGCTTTATTTCAGGTATCTGATAGAAAGAGGACTAAACCTCTTTCTGATAAAACATTAAATCCAGGTATTGATCAAATTTACGGGCTACGTTCTTTAAATTCCCACTGCAAGTATAGCCACATTTCTCAAACAAATGGCGACTAACCATGTTATCTCCGGAAATTAATGCAACAATATTTGTAAACCCTCCTTCGCGTACATAATCCTCAAGTCTCATTAAAGCTTCTGTTCCATATCCTCTGCCTTCGAACCCTGGTTTCAGGTAAATTGTGATTTCAACAGATACACTAAATGCTGCACGCGGCTTGAACTTATTAAAATAACAGAAGCCACATTTTTCTCCTTCGGGAGTTAGAAGCATAAAGGAACGGTAAAGAGGATCTTTTACAGGAACAAAGCTCCTTATATCCTCCATCGGAACAGGATCTATAGAATAAACAACAGTAGTATTAAGCGTGTAGTAATCATACATTTCCTTTACGAAAGTAAGATCTTCTTCCTCTATTTCGACAAAATTCAAGTGATTCATAATTCGATAACTGGTATTTGAAGTCCAAAGATAGATGTTTTTTTGCTAATCATTCTTTCCGTTTTCATTAATAAAAACTATTTAATTAGTTATTTAGAGATAAAAATTAACAAATAAATTAAATTTCTAAAATTTATTTGTACACAACTTCAAAAAAGATATACATTTACACTATCAAATTAAATGATTAAAATAAAACGCTACATAAACAAATGAATAACTCTAAATGAAAAGATCTATCAACCTGATTATCTTATTTATTTTCCCCATAATCTCATTAGCCCAAACATATTCAGGAAATGTTCTTAATGAGAAAAAAGAACCTTTGGAATACGTAAACATTGGTATTGTAGGAAAAGATATAGGTACGGTTTCAGATGTAAATGGGCACTACAATATTAATGTTGGTTCCGAATTTGACAACGATTCTATTCGTTTTTCCTATACAGGATACACCCCAGTTTCCATTGAGATGGCCGATTTCAAAAAGCAATCTCATCTTATCAGTCTTAAGCCACAAGTCTTTAATCTGAGTGAAGTAGTAATAAAACCAATTCGTGTAAAAGAAAAGAAGTTAGGTAATAATTTCAAGGTGTTTTTTCAAGCCGGTTTCATGGATAATAAAAAAGGATATGAAATGGGAGTTCTATTAAAGATAAAGAAACGGGCTATCTTACATAACGTTTCTATAAAAGTAACCAAATGCACTTACGACAGCCTTTGTCTTCGTCTGAATATTTATAAAGAGGCAGGCAAAAATAATTTTGTTAATGTGCTGCGCGATCCAATATACATTTACAGTAAAGCTCCCAAAGGTTCATTTACTTTGAGTTCTAAATTAACAGATAATAAACTGGATAATATTGTTGTTGAAGGAAATACACTTGTTACAATGGAGTTTATTAAGGATTTAGGAAAAGGACAATTATACCTGGCATCGGGGATGATAGGAGCAACGTCCTATTACAGAAAAACTAGTCAGGGAAAATGGAAAAAAGCACCAGTAAAACTAGCCTTAAATGTTGATGCAGAAGTAGAGAAATAATAGAGTTAATCCACTCTATTATTTCTCTAGCATTATTCTACTTCACAATAATCTCATCAACAAACATAAAACCTCCTTTACTGTTAGGACGGGCAATGTACTGAATGTAGCGTGCTGTTTGTTCGCCTTGCCAGCCAAATTCGCGGAAAGCTAACCGTTCATAATCCTCCGGAACTTCATTCTCTATTTTGCGAAGAGAAGTAAAATTCACGCCGTCTTCAGAGATTCTGATTTCTACGTCATGAGGCATCCACACACCAGGTCCGATGAGTTGCATAAAGTCGGCACCTATTGAATGAACAGGCATAGATGCTCCAAGGTCAATCGTTACATCCAAGTCTGTACCAATAATACCTTGCCAACGGTGGTCACCATACGACCATCCACCTCTGAATCCATCTACCAAAGCAGAGTCTCCTCCAGCCGTGTAATTATAGTAATACTTCTTTTTTGAGTTATAGGTAATTTTCTTTCCAACAGCAAGATGGTTCTCTTTGTGTAAACTTACCGGCCTCTCTCCCACTTCATTCTTCAACTGAAAAGGATGATATCCACGGCTTTCGAGGAAATCGACAGCTTTCAGTGCACGTGCATGGAAATCTGGGTACGACTTAAGTTCAGGAGCTGTCCATGCAACTTCAGCCAAAGCCAGTAATCTTGGATAGATCATATATTCTGCATGCTCGGGCGTTGGAATATATTCAGTCCACAAATTGGCCTGCACACCAAGAATCAGTTTTTTCTGATCAACATTCAGCGAATCGGGAACCGGATTATAAGAATATACTTTCTGCAAAGGCAGAAATCCTCCAATTGCTTCGGGTTGAGTGGAAGGATCGTCCTGAAATGCATCAAAATAACAATGAGAACCGGGAGTCATTATAGCCTGATGACCAGCTTTTGCTGCAGCTATTCCACCTTGTTCACCTCGCCATGACATCACAGTAGCATCGGGTGCCAAACCACCCTGAAGTATTTCATCCCAACCCAGCAGTTTTCTTCCGTTAGCATTAAGGAACTTTTCTATTCTGTGAATCATATAACTCTGTAGCTCATCCACATTCTTTAAATTCTCATTGGTCATACGTGCCTGACATTTAGTACAGGTTTTCCATCCCTTCTTGCTTGCTTCGTCTCCTCCTATATGAATATATTTAGAAGGGAAAAGAGCCATAACCTCGGTCAATACGTTTTCAAGAAATGTAAAAGTACTGTCATTTCCAATACAGAAGTCTGAATCCACATAAGGTTTTCCCGAGCAAGATAATTCCGGGTAAACAGCCAGAACTTCTTCAGAGTGTCCCGGCATCTCTATTTCCGGAATAACTGTGATGAAGCGCGACTGAGCATAAGCCACCACCTCTTTGATATCTTCCTGAGTATAATATCCGCCTTGTGCTTTCGGATTATTTTTTGTACAATATTTCCGGCCGTTTCTATGCCATTCTTTCCAGGTTTTATAAGGTCTCCATGCTGCACTATCAGTAAGCAAAGGATACTTCTTAATTTCAATACGCCAGCCTGCACCGTCAGTCAGATGCCAATGAAAGCGGTTAAGCTTGTAATAAGCCATCATATCAAGCTGTTTCTTGATGAAATTCTTAGTAAAGAAATGACGGGACACATCCAGATGAAGTCCTCGGTAAGAGAATCTGGGAGTATCCTTAATAAGTGCAGCAGGAAGCGTTTGCGTTTTCAAACCTTCGTTCTGATTCACTAACTGTAAAAACGATTGAACTCCATAAAATAATCCGGCTCCGTCTGTAGCAGAAATAGTGATTTGCTTAGGAGTTATAGATAGCTGATAACTTTCAGAAGATGGATAATCGACTGTTTTTTCAACCAAAAGAAGGTTCACTGAATTCTTCTTGCCCGTTTTTCCTATTTTAGAGAGTTTTAGGGGAGATTCTTTTATAAAGTTGAGCATATTATTACGCTCTTCATCTTTAAGATTTGTATAGAGCACCGTTTTTTTATTCAGTGTAAAGGTTCCTTTCTGCAACTCTTCAACCAACGGTTTTGGTGTAATATTAAGCTGAGCGGCCAGTTTGCCACCATTGCATAAAAAAACTATCAATAGAATAAGGATGTTTGTTCTGTTTGGTTTCATTGGTTTACTTTTCGTTATTAGTTATCAATCATCTATGAATAAGTAATGTATCTATCAGTTGTTATCACAAATATTATCTTAAGATCCAAATTTACTGTTTACTCTCCAATATTACAAACATTAGCGGGTAATCGGCACATATTGAGGATTTAAAGCTTTCTCTTTTTCAAGAATAGCCTTAAGTGTTTCAACCTCCTTTGTATGTTTAGAAGCAAGATTCTCTTTCTCCCCCCTATCCTTCTTCAGGTTATAAAGCTGAGGTTCCTTACTATTTCCCAGTTCCGTATTAGTTAACTTATTGTATGTAGGGCCATTACCCGGAGCAATATATTTCCATTCACTGGTGGAAACTGACAATGTACCAGCTTGTTCCACAATGTACTTACGTCCCTTCTTTGCCTTACCCAAGAAAGCAGACAGGTAATCCTGACTATCGGGAGCATCTCCTTTCTTTATCTCTTTACCCATTAAGGCGGACAAAGAGGCAAATAAATCAATCTGAGAAATCAATGCATTAGAAATGCCAGATTTAACTTTTGCAGGCCAGCTCACTACAAACGGGATGCGAGTTCCTGCTTCAAAAATACTGTACTTACCTCCGCGGAAAGGTCCACCTGGATGGTGTTTACCTAATAGTTCCACTGCTCTGTCCTGGTATCCGTCATCCACAACCGGGCCATTGTCACTGGTTAAAACGATTAGGGTATTTTCAGTTAAGCCTAGTTTTTGAAGAGTTTTCATTACCTCTCCTACACTCCAGTCGAACTCCAATAATGCATCACCGCGGGCTCCCATTCCACTTTTTCCTACAAACCGAGGATCAGGAACACGAGGAACGTGAATATCATTCGTAGCAAAATAGAGAAAGAACGGATGATCTTTATTATCTTCAATAAACTTAATCGCTTTACACGTGATACTATCGGCAATATTCTCATCTTTCCAAAGCGCTTGTTTTCCCCCCTTCATGTAACCAATCCGGGATATCCCATTTACAATGGCCTGATCGTGACCATGATTCACACTCGGTTTCATAACCGTCAGCATTTCCGGATGATCTTTTCCCAAAGGTTCTCCTGGGAAAGGTTTCTCATAGCTAACCTGTATCGGATCATTGGGATCAAGATTAACTACCCGCTGGTTTTCAACAAACACACATGGTACACGGTCGCCTGTTGCAGCCATAATATACGAATAATCAAAACCAATATCCGATAATCCCGGAGTAATAAATCCATTCCAGTTCTGCGTTCCGGCTTTATCACCAAAGCCCAGATGCCATTTGCCAACCGCACCTGTTGTATATCCGCTCGTTTTAAACATATCCGCAATGGTTGTCTGCTCCGGACGAATTATCATGCCGGCATCGCCAGTGGCTATACCGGTATCGTTGCGCCTCCATGCATAGTGACCGGTAAGTAGGGAATAACGGGAAGGAGTACTTGTTGCAGCCACCGCATGTGCATCTGTAAAAAGAATACCACGTGAAGCAAGTTTATCTACATTAGGTGTATGAATAGTCCTGGCGCCATAGCAACTTAAGTCTCCATAACCAATATCGTCGGCCAGGATAAAAATTACGTTCGCCCGTTTTGTTTGCTGAGCAAACATTGAAGTTACAGGGAGAATAAGTGTTGTACTTATACCCAGCAAACTAAATAAGTGCTTTTTCATTATGTAACTGTATAATTAGCCTCATAAATTTCTGAGAGTAAAATCTTCTTCGCAAATGTAAGAAACTTCTCTTAAACAAGAGAATAATGTATTTACTTATTATTTTGGACAATACTTAAAGGATCATCCGTTATTTCTGAGCCATTTTACTCAGTTTCTTTATCAGCGAAGATGTCAACTCAGACTTTTCAACGAATTGTTGTTCCTTCCGCTTTTCCAAAATTGAACAGTTTTGATTCTGTACGAGCCCTATCCATTAATAATTTCATTTCTTTTACCTTTTCGGGATACTGTGCTGACAAATCTTTATCTTCATGCAAGTCTTTACTCAGGTTATAGAGCTCGAAGGTGGGTTTTCCACTGGCAATATGCTGACGAATGGCTTTCCAGCCTCCTTGACGAATAGCCTGACGACCTCCATCTTCGTGAAATTCCCAGTAAAGATAATCGTGCTGTTTTTGTCCTTTTTTAGAGAAGATAGTAGGAAGAATAGAAATACCATCGGTTTGAACAGGTAGTTTGGTTTTTGTTAGTTCTGATAAGGTAGGCATTATATCCCAAAATGCAATGATATGATTATTTTTTGTTCCAGCCTGTACCTTACCTGGCATCCAGGTAATCATTGGTGTACGAATTCCGCCTTCATAAACATCTCGTTTGATCCCTCTAAGCGGGCCGTAACTTTTGAAAAAATCAGGATCACCACCACCTTCACGGTGAGGTCCATTATCACTGGTGAAAATAACCAGGGTGTTTTTGTCCAATCCAAGAGCTCTTAGTTCATCAAGAACCTGCCCTACATAAAAATCTAGTCTGGTTACCATGGCGGCAAACGAAGCTTTGGGCTTTTCAGAGGGATGGTATCCATTACGGGAATTGTAAGGTTTTTCATCGAACAGGTTCTCATACATTTTGTAAATGGAATCGTGCGGTAAATTCAATTCAGCATGTGGCAAAGTATAAGTCAGCATGGCAAAGAATGGTTTATCTTTATTGTCCTTGATAAACTGTATTGCGTGCTGATGAATGAGGTCCTGTGAATATATTTGTCGCCCATTATTCTCATTTTCTTTCAGAGTCACTTTTTCTTTGTTATGCCACAAATGGTCTGGATAATAACTATGCGCCTGACGTTGACAGTTATACCCATAGAACTCATCAAATCCCATATCATTTGGTTCAGACTTGGATCCCGGAAAGCCCAGTCCCCACTTTCCGAAAATGCCGGTAGCATATCCAGCCGACTTCATTAATTTGCCTAAAGTGTAAGTATCGGGAGTCATTGGCTGTTGTCCTTCCGGATCAATCTCTTCATTTCCACGAATCTGGGTATGCCCGGTATGTAATCCGGTCATTAATGAAGCCCGAGAAGGAGCACTTACCGTACATCCCGCATAATTCTGGGTAAACAACATACCATTCCTGGCCATGCGGTCTATATTCGGAGTTTTTATTTTTTGTTGTCCGTAACAGCCCAGATCGCCGTAACCTAAATCGTCAGCTAGAATGTATATAACATTCATTTTTTTAGTTTGTTCTGACTGATTTTTTTGTTTAAATCCAGAAGTAACAAGAAAAGTAAGTCCTGAAATCAAAAATAAGTTTCCTGCTTTCATAATAATATTATTTTATAAGATATTATCTGACTTTCAACAAAGCCAGTATTTAAATTTCGGGATATGTATGGAATCGAAAAAGTCCACAATCTCTATGTAATTAAAGCAAAAAATCACATTGCAGTGTCCTACACATTCCACTAAGCAGAAAGTATAAAAGAACAGCTGCAATGCAATTATACTAATTATTATTCATCCACGTAAGTCTACCATCCTGGGTTCTGAGTTAATGCCGGGTTCAGAACTATTTCATTAGTTGGAACTTCATAGAGATAATATTTATCCAGCCAGCCTTTACCTTCAACATTTACAGGATCCGCAAACAAATAAGCATAGCCTTGTGTTAATGATGCATCAGCCAAGTGTGTTGTTTCGTTCAACAAACCTCTGCTAGATGCAGCTGCCGTAGTAGTCCAGAATCCTTTCTGCTGCTTATTAATAAAGTAAGGTGCAAGCTTCCAACGACGTACATCGTCAAATCCAAATCCTTCACCCATTAACTCAATTATGCGTTCACGGCGAATCTCCCACAGAACCGGGTCAATGCCAGTCGGTTTATTAGGTTCGAAATTGTCATCAATAGCACTGACAACCATACTACTTACTCCTACACGTGTACGCAATTTATTAATTGTCTGATCAGCTACAGTTTGGGTAAACTGACCAAGTTCCCACTTACACTCCGCATAGTTTAAAAGAACCTCTTCAATTTTAAAAATCGGTTTATCAGCTGTATTCAACGTAGCAGTTCCGCTCGTTTCCCAACAATCGTAGTTTTTCCACAGGAAATAACCTGAGTAACTACAAATATACGCCTTAATTTGTTTGTCGCAAATATTCGGAGAGTAAGGCAGCAGGGACGCACCCCAGTTTTGTGCAGGCAGACGTTTCATTCCTGTACCAGGATTGCTACAAGTAACATTCGTTCCAATAAGATCAATATATTCTCTATCAGCAGCGTTAGTTGTATATCCCCACGTTGCATTGGAATTACCTGTAGGTTTATTAGAACCATTAGCAACAACTTTGTACGGAGGCATTACTGTCATATACAAACGCGGGTCACGATTTCGGAAAGTTGAATATGGATCTTTATCCCCATTGTACAAAGAAGAATTAGAGATGCTCTTACCGTCTTTGCAAAGGTACAAATCAACTGTAGCCTGATGTAGTCCATAGTTCGAATTAGAAATGCGCTCCTGATAACAAAAATTATTGGGAACCAAAGCATTATACTGTTTATAAAGTATAATTCCAGGTACTTTACTTAAATCATCTGTTGTCCACATTTCGCCATAACCAGAACCTGGAGTTACCTCTGTTCCGCATCCAGTGTAGAGTTTAGAATATTTTGCCATCAATATTTGGGATACACGTGCACATTCTGTGAAATATTTTTGATAGTCGCCCAAGTCATGATATTTACGCCAAGTACCCTCGCGCAAAGTAAAACGTGACAAAGCAGCATATACACAATCCTGGTTAATTGTATTCGAGCCATCTTTGCTTGTGAAATCACCAATATTTTCTGCAGCCCATTGCAAACGTGTCAAAACTGAATCAGCAACCACTTTCCGGTCAATACGAGGTCCATAAGCTGCTTTTGAAGTATCATCTAAAACTGTAGTAACCCAAGGTACATCACCAAAATGATTAATTAGTTCCATGTACCAGAAAGAATGGAAAAAATAGCCTACTGCTTTCCAGTGATTTTTTTCAGCTGTACTCATAGCAGAACATTCATCAACATGAGATAACATCATGTTAGCACGTCTGATATAAGTGAAATCCCATCCGTTTCCAGAAGATGATTCGGTTATTGTTTGAAAAGCGTATGGGTTATAACTACTTTTTGTTGTGATATAGCCTGCATAAAAATCCCCATTGAAACAAGAGCTTTGCGCACAATAATTTACAGACGTAGCAATTGTTGTATTGGTAAACATGTCATACAATGGATATGTAAATGCTTTAAAGTTATCATATGTACCAAAAGCTGTTCCCTCAGAAAGATCTGTTACAGGGGATTTATCGAGGAATTCGTCATTGCACGCTGCAAGCGTGAATGCCATTACCGCTATAATTAATATCTTTTTCATTATTATTTCTTATTAAAGTTTAGAACGTAATGCTTGCACCGAAAGAAGTTGTACGATAGAACGGATAACTCCACCCCAGGGTTTCCGGATCAATTCCGCTAGGAAGTGAAGTGATCGTAGCCAAGTTTTCAACGCTGACGTACAATTTTAGCTGATTAATAGTTAATTTGTTCAACCATTTCTTCGGAAACTGATAAGATAATGTTACGTTCTTAACACGAAGATATGCTGCATTAGACAAATATTTATCGCTCGTACGAGTGTTAGAACCTACATTCTGCATCTGACCATAAAGACGATAAGACTTAGGATTTGAATTTTCCGGGATCATATAGTTTGCATTTGTAGGATCTGTACTTAGTGGTTTCCAGTAGTCTTCCAATCCCTTATACATAGGAATAAATACAGCATCGGTAGCACTTGTTCCGAACGGAAAGATCAGTGCATTGCTCAACCATACGTCGCGTTTACCCGTTCCTTGTAACATAACGCTCAAATCAAATCCATCATATGATGCACCCAGGTTTGCGCCAAACTGGTATCTGGATGTGCTGTTACCTATAATTTTACGGTCACCGGGATTTGTCAGTGTGCTATTTCCGGCATCAATTTGATTGGTACTGTTATCATTATCCTTTAAGTTCTTATATTTTACATCTCCTGGACGAACATTAACACCTTGAATGGAAGTAACCCCATCTTTCAGTTTCCAGGAATTCGTATCCACAAAATCACCAACAGAATAGAAACCATCAGTAACATAACCCCAGATATCATTCAATTTGCCGCCTACATAATAATCTGACAATAAACCAGATTCGTTTTTATACTTGGTAATTTTTGACATGTGATCATAGAGGTTTAAACCTATCCGATAATTCAGCTTGCCAATCCTGTCGTTCCAGTTAAGACTCAATTCCCAACCGTTTGTACGCATATCAGCAACATTCTGCAGAGGAGCACTGGTACCTACCACAAAGGGGAGTTGAACGCCTGCTGACAACATACCTTTAGTATCACGTTGGTACCAGTCAAATGTACCATGTAAGCGGTTGTTGAGCATGGTTAAATCAGCTCCAAAATCGAGAGTTGCAACCTTTTCCCAGGTAAAGCTTGAGCTAACCAAGGAAGGAACGCCAATTGTTGTTACATAGTTACCATTATTCAGCCATACACCATCTGAACTATTAATACTCATAGTCGGAGTATACTGGTAAGGATTAATAGCTTGATTGCCAATTTCTCCCCATGATCCGCGGAGTTTCAAACCATCCAGCCAGGTACGGGTTGATTTCATAAAACTCTCTTCAGCAACCTGCCAACCGGCTGAAACAGAAGGAAAGAAACCGAAACGATGATTTTTTGGGAATTTAGATGAACCATCATAACGTCCATTAGCCTCCAACAAATATCTACCATTCCAGTTGTAGTTCAAACGGAAAAATCCGCTTCGGATTGTATACACACTATAACTATCGGTAATTGTTTTTGTGCCTGTAGCACCGCCAAATGACGGTGTAGACTGAACGGCTTGTTGTTCTGCATAAGCCTTTAAATCTTCGTAATAACTCTTCTCTTGGTCAAAACCACCCATCAATTTAAAGTTGTGATTTCCAAAAGATTTTGTGTAGGTAGCATAAGCATTGATAGCATTGTAGTCTGTAAAATACTTATCTTTTGTATAAGTATCTCTGGTCGGTGCAGTCAATTTTGCTAACTGAATTGATGTATAACTGTACTGTCCGGAATAATAAGAATAGTTGGTATTATTTTTATTATAAGTATATTCAAATGCAGCCTCTAACCCCTTTAATGGCTTTACAATTGACTTTAAGAATATACGCGGATTATCAACCGTTGTTTTTGAAGTATTAGCCAACTGAATCAAATTACGGGGAGTAGCAAGCGGTAGGTCAGTATCCAAGCCACTTATTGATTTCGGCATATTACCTTCAGGATAATAAGAAATTAGACGAGTAGAATAAATACCACCAGCTTCATCCACAGGCATTTCCTTGTTGCTTTGTGAGTAACGGATATCAATCTCCTGAGTAAACCATTTAGTTACATCCGCTGACAAAAAAGCACTAATGTTCTTACGATTATACTGGTCTTTTGAAGAGTATAGCGGACCATCTTCATGGTTGTAACCGGCAGCAATACGATAGCGAAGTTTATCAGTACCGCCTGATGCTGAAACATTATGATTAGTCATAAAACTGGTCTCCAACATATTAGAAAACAAGTCTTTTTCATTCAAGTAATAAATGCCAGCACTTGGATCAACATAAATGCCATCACCTACTGTGGTATATGCTGAAGGATTATTTTTATAATCCTTTACGTAGCCTATCCATTTAGCTACACTTTGACCATTTGCCCAATAGGAATCAGTAAAACCTGCATTCAAGTAATTCTGGAGGTAGCTATCTAGTGCTACCTGTTCCGGCTTATTAATAGATGTCTCAAAACCGATGTTATTGTTATAGTTCAGGGAAAATGCAGTGTTTGATTTTGGACGTTTAGTTGTAACCAAAACAACACCTCCGGCTGCACGCGCTCCATATATAGCAGAAGAAGCGGCATCCTTCAATACTGTGACTGATTCAATATCTTCAGGGTTCACCATACTCAAATCACCTGGAACGTTATCTATTAATACCAATGGGTCACCACCATTGATAGACACTGTACCACGAATGTTAATCGAGTTTTTATCCTGACCCGGCGTTGATGATCGGGTTATTTGTAAACCAGGAATAGCGCCCTGCAATGCTGTCGTTGCATTAGCTACAGGTCTGTCACCCAGAACTTCGTCCATCTTAATTGAAGTAACAGAACCTGTCAGATTCTCTTTCTTTTGTACGCCATAGCCTACAACTACAACTTCATCCAGTTTTTTAGCATTTTCTTCCAGCACAATATCCAGGGAATTTTTGCCATTTATCTCTGTCTCTTGAGTTACATAACCAACGCACGAAACCTTAATGACTGATTTACCAGGTACATTTTTCAGAGTAAAATTTCCATCAATATCGGTAATAGTACCGCTACTAGTCCCTACAACCAAAACATTTGCTCCAATAATGGATTCACCTTTTGAATCTTTCACTGTTCCCGCAATTGTTTCTTTTGATTTTGTGTTTACTACTTTTTGTTCAATTTTCCGAGGTCGGTAAATTGTAATTCGTTTCCCTTTAATTTCATAGGTCAATCCTTTAGAGGTAAAAAGAGTATTTAATATTTCTTCTACGCTTTCGTTTTTCACATTAATTGATACCACATCATTGAGGTTAACATCATTGTTTCGAACCAGAAAAGAATATCCACTTTGCTTTTCTATGGTATCAAGAACCTTGCTTAAAGAAACATTCTTCATCTGAATGCTTACATTTTTGTCTATCAAAGACGATGCTAAAGTCAATTGACCCGGAAGTAAAAATAGTGTAAATAAGAATAGAAATAACGGTATAGTTGTCCGCCTTAAACTTCGGTAAAGAAGAAAAGAGTATTTTTGATTCTCCATTTCTAATTTGTTTTTCATATCTTTGTACTGATTTTGGTTATAAAAATAAATTGCATTTTTTAGTTGAAATCATTGAACCAGAATGTCTGAACCACAGTCTGGTTCTTTTCATTATTAGTTATGTTTTATCCATGTCACCTCCATATTCTTTTGAAAATTTATAATTTTATTTTTTATCTCTAATAGTTATCACATTCCTAAGTCGTGTCCATGCATATTTATGGTCCACATCAATATCTGTCAATATTTCATCGATAGAACAATTCACATCAAAGCTTCCCGAAAATCTTTCATTTCTTAATTTTCCACTTTCATTGATGACTCTTACATCGTATTTACGTTCAAGAATTACAGCAATAGACTCGAAAGAATCGTCAATAAAGCAAAGTTTTCCGGTAATCCATAAAGACGTTTTTTCGGCATTTATATCATTCTTAACCAATTGACAAGTCTCTTTATTAAATTCTGCCTGCTCATTTGGATGAAGTACTAAGTGTTTGCTTTCTTTTCCATTTGAAGCTTCCACATTGACCTTACCTTCAATTAAATCTACCTTTACTACAGATTCGTTGGTATAAGCACGCATGTTAAATGTAGTTCCCAGTACACGGACAGTCAACTTCTCCGAATGAACGTAAAAAGGTCGGGAAGCATCTTTTGTAACCTTGAAATAGGCTTCTCCTTTCAGGTAAACTTCGCGCTTCTTATCTCCGAAAACTTGTGCATATCTGAGAGAAGAACCGGCATTTAGCCAAACGCAAGTCTTATCGGGAAGAACAACCTTTGAAAGTGAACCATACGGAACCACTGTCTCACAGTAAGCAATCTGTTCTTTTTCCGAATCAGATTGGATATAATAGTAAAGGAGAAGGTTACTTGCAATAAGAAGCAGTAACACAGCAGCAACCTTATAAAAGTTTCGTAAGTGAATTACACGTCTTTTAGATTTGGAAGGCTGAATCTTACTTAGTAAATATTCATAGTTTCTTTTCTTTTCAGCTTCAAATTCAGGTGCTGTTGATAGTGCACGGGCCTTAGCCATACTGCGGAATAATTGTTCTACTTGTTTGTCTTCACGAAGCAAACGGAGTAAATCAGTCGCATCAGTTTTTCCGATGTTACCTGAAAGATAATCTGCAATTAATTGTTCTGTTTCCTGGGGCATATCCGTTACATTTTATAATAGATACACCTCTCAGATAAGAAACGTTTAAAGGAAAATGAAAAAAAATAAAGAAAAAAGGAAAAAATAGGTAAGAATAGGTTGAAGTGCCTCTTTTATTTTGGTTAAAGCTATTTTTATCTGAACCCTGACAGTACTTACAGTAATTCCATAAGCCTCCGCTATCTCACCATAAGATTTATTATTGTAGAGATTATCTTTGAAGATTGCTCTGCAACGTTCCGGCAGATTATTGATTGCATTCAGAATCAGTTCATCTACCTCTTTTTGCTCCAAAACACTAAGTGGTGTATCTGACGAAATTACGTATTCTTCCTGAAACTGATAGAGATCTTCCCCAACATCGTTCAACATCCTTTCACGGGATTGAAGGGAACGGATATAGTTTAAAGATCTGTTTTGCACGGACTTTTTTAAATAAGGAGTTATCGGATAAGCAATATTTTCACGATGATCCCACAGATTAATAAAAACATCATTGACAATCTCTTTTGCCACATCTCTATCAAAAATATAAGCAGTAGCTATGGTGCAGAGATACACATAAAAAGCGTCATAAATCTGTTCAAAGGCCTTAAGCTCTCCTTTGTTCAGATTGACAATTATCCTTTCATCAATATCATTAATCTTCATAGACTTAACACCTGGATTATTCATGCAAAGAAAAAGATCAATAAATTATTTACTAATAATTTAGCCGCAATATATCAACAAATGTTTTATATAGTTCACAGTTGCTAATTTTTGTGCAAATATACACAAGTTTAATTATTATTTTTTAAAACACCCTTTATAAATTTAAAAATAATTCTTTTAACTAATAACACTCATCTTCTTTGACATATCCATCAAGGTACTTTAAGAATATAAGAAAAGAAATATATTCATCAAGAAGCATATTCCCACTATTTTCCGTAAATTTGCACCCGAATTAAGACAAAACAGCAGAAGGTTAAAGAATTATGAGAGATTATGTTATTGCAGACAATCAGGATATTACCAAAGCAGGGATACTTTTCTTGCTAGGGGGACTGAAAGATGTAGGCAATATCACCGAGGCTAATAACCGTGCTGAGCTTATCAAAGAATTGCGTACCACTCCGGAAGCAATCGTTATTCTGGACTATACGCTGTTTGACTTTGCCGGAGCCGATGAATTACTGATTCTGAATGAACGATTCCCTAAAATTAGCTGGATACTCTTTTCCGATGAACTTAGTGAAGAATTTGTCAAGCGGGTACTTTACAGTAGCCAGTCGTTCAGCTTCGTGATGAAAGACAATTCAAAAGAAGAAATTACATCTGCCTTACAGTGCGCCATGCGCAAAGAAAGGTTTATCTGTAATCATGTAAGTAACATGCTGATTGGCAAACAAACCCAGGCTCCTATCGAAAATATACTTACCAATACAGAAAAGATTATTTTAAAAGAGATAGCATTAGGTAAAACTACAAAAGAAATTGCCGCCGAACGGAATCTGAGTTTTCACACAATTAACTCACATAGAAAAAACATCTTCCGGAAACTGGAAGTAAACAACGTTCACGAAGCAACAAAATACGCCATGAGAGCAGGGATTGTTGACATGGCGGAATATTATATATAACATTTATTTTTTATGGAAATAGCAACATTACTCTCAGGAGGTGTAGACAGCTCAGTTGTTGTACATCTTCTAAAAGAACAAGGATATGATCCGGCTTTGTTTTATATCAAGATCGGAATGGATGACGATGAGGATCTTTCATGTACAGCTGAAGAAGATATTGAAATGGCAACTTATATTGCGAAAAAATACGGTTGTCGTTTTGAAATTATTGATTTACAGAAGGAATATTGGGACAATGTGGTGTCTTATACCATTGATAAAGTGCGTAAAGGATTCACTCCCAATCCAGACGTAATGTGCAATAAACTAATTAAGTTTGGTTGCTTTGAACAGAAATGCGGAAAAGATTTTGATAAGACTGCTACAGGACATTATGCTTCTACTACAGAAATAGATGGAAAGGTTTATCTATCTACAGCTATTGACCCGGTGAAAGATCAGACCGACTTCTTGGCTCAGATTGATTACTTGCAGGTATCAAAGCTGATGTTCCCTCTTGGCAGAATGATGAAGAGCGAAGTCAGGGATGCCGCTCTCCGCGCAGCACTTCCTACTGCCAAAAGAAAAGATAGTCAGGGCATTTGCTTCCTGGGAAAGATTAACTATAACGACTTCATTCGTCGCTATTTAGGCGAGAAGAAAGGAAAAATTGTGGAGCTGGAAACAGGAAAGATTCTAGGTACCCACAATGGATATTGGTTCCACACAATCGGTCAACGAAAAGGGCTAGGCTTAGGTGGTGGTCCTTGGTTTGTTATTAAAAAAGATCTGGAACAAAACATAATCTATGTTTCCCGCGGTTACGAAGTTGAAACACAATATGGACAGGAATTCAGCATGCACGATTTCCATTTCATCACAGACAATCCATGGGAATCAGTAAAAGATTCTATTGATGTAACTTTCAAGATTCGTCATACTCCGGAATTTATTCCTGGAAAGCTTACACACGATGGAAACATTTACAGAATAGAATCTTCCAAAAAACTGCAAGGTATAGCACCCGGACAGTTTGGTGTAGTATATGATAAAGATGCAAACATTTGCGTAGGAAGTGGAGAAATTCTTTGCAAGGATAGATAGATGTATAGCCGGAACTTTTTAATTTTCAGAAAATTAAAATGCTCCGGCTAGCCACCACTTAAAAACAACAACAATAAAGAACGAGAGTAGATTATGAAACCACCGCTGTGGGCTTCATAAATATAATTCCATCATAATATTGCAACGTTTATATGAAGCGCCGCGTTTAGGAACAGATTTAAATCCAAGTTTCTTATAAAGCGCTATGGATGCCTCCATTCTTGTATTCCCTTCCAGAAATATCTTTTTATAACCGTTACTTCGGGCATAAGCCAAAGCTGCTTCTCCCAACAGGCTCCCAGCTCCCTTTCCTTGATAGCCAGGAGTTACAGCCATCTTTGCCAATTCATATATTCCTTTTTCCGGATGAGACATAAGTGCACAACATCCAACAGGCTTTCCATATTTATTGACTACAAAGAAAATTTGTCCGCCTTTATTCAGAATGTAACCTTCTGGGTCGTTAAATACAACTCGGTCAGAACTCTCCAGATGGAAGAAAGTCTTTATCCATTCTGAATTAAGCCGAACAAAATCTGATTGATAGGACGGCTGATATAATTCAATTCTCAGCTCACCCATAATTATAACTTAGCAAGTGCCTGCTCCAAATCTGCTTTGATATCGTCAATATTCTCAATACCGGCAGAAAGGCGAAGCAATCCGGGAACCGCACCCGAAGCAATTTTTGCTTCTTCCGAAAGCTGTTCGTGTGTAGTTGCAGCCGGATGAATAATCAAGGTTTTAGCATCACCAACATTAGCCAAATGGCTTATAAGCTGCAGATTATTAATCAAATTGTCGGCATCTTTGCTTCCACCTTTAAGTTTAAAGGAAAGAACACCACCAAAACCTCTTTTCAGATATTTCACAGCCAAGTCGTGATATGGACTGCTTTTCAATCCCGGATAATTTACATATTCAACTTCCGGACGAGATTCCAGCCACTTAGCCAAAGTCAAAGCATTAGAAACATGACGTTCTACACGAAGAGACAAAGATTCAAGTCCTTGCAGTAATAAGAAAGAGTTGAATGGAGAGATTGTATTACCCCAATCACGCAAACCTTCTGTACGTGCACGAATAGTAAATGCTATATTTCCGAATGGGCCATTTGCACCAAACACATCCCAGAACACCAATCCATGATAACTTTCGCTAGGTTCTGTAAACGCTGGGAATTTACCATTACCCCAGTTAAACTTACCGCTATCTACAATAACACCACCCAAAGCAGTTCCATGTCCACCAATCCATTTTGTAGCACTTTCCACAACAACACTAGCACCATGTTCCAACGGACGGAATATGGCTCCACCAGCACCAAAGGTATTATCAACGATCAATGGAATACCATGTTTATCAGCAACAGCAGCAATCGCTTCGAAATCAGGAATATTCAAATCCGGATTACCAATAGTTTCCAGATAAAGCGCTTTAGTCTTATCATCAATCAGTTTCTCAAACTCTTCAGGAGAATCATTCGGAGTAAAATGAACAGTTACTCCCAGTCTTTTAAACTGATTCTTAAACTGATTATATGTTCCACCATACAAGTGAGAAGTAGAAACAAAGTTATCACCAGCCTCAACAATATTATTCAAAGCAATGAATTGAGCCGATTGTCCGGAAGAGGTAGCCAAGGCGGAAAGTCCGCCCTCAAGGGCTGCCACTCTTTTTTCAAACACATCGGTAGTAGGATTCATTAATCGTGTATATATATTGCCAAACTTACGTAATCCAAACAGATCAGCACCATCCTGTGCATCTTCAAAAACATAAGAACTTGTCAGGTAAATAGGTACTGCACGTGAATGTGTTGTTTTATCAACTTCCTGTCCTGCATGCACCTGCAATGTTTCAAACTTTAGTTTATTTATATCAAGAGCCATATTCGTAATATTTTAAATTTCTTATTCTATTAATTAAATCAGGATAAATTCAGCTCCCGCTCCTATAAAGGATATTCGTCGAAAGCATAAAGCAAAGTAGAAAGGTAGCGTTCGCCAGTGTCAGGAAGTAATACTACAATCTTCTTTCCTGCGTTTTCAGGCCTCTTAGCCAATTCTGAAGCAGCAAAAGTAGCGGCTCCTGATGAAATGCCAACCAGTAAGCCTTCCTGTGAAGCAAGTTCACGTCCGGTACGAATTGCATCATCATTGCTCACCTGAATAATTTCATCTACCACACTGCTGTTAAAGTTATTAGGAACAAACCCTGCACCTATACCCTGAATTTTATGTGGACCAGATTTACCACCGGACAATACTGGAGAATCGAAAGGTTCAACAGCTACAATCTTAATATTAGGATTATAATTTTTTAAAGTCTTTCCTACTCCAGATACAGTACCACCAGTACCAACGCCTGCTACAAAGATGTCAACCTTACCATCTGTATCTCTCCATACTTCTTCTGCTGTAGTTTTGCTATGAATTTCAGGATTAGCAGAATTTTCAAATTGTTGAAGAATAACTGCATCCGGAGTTTCTTCTTTAATTGCAAATGCTTTAGCAATTGCCCCTTTCATACCTTCGGCACCAGGAGTCAGAACTAGATTCGCACCAAGAGCTTTAAGAAGATTTCTACGTTCAACGCTCATGGTATCGGGCATTGTCAAAATTAGCTTATATTTTTTTACTGCGGCAACAAATGCGAGTCCTACTCCCATGTTTCCGCTTGTTGGTTCTACTATCACACTTCCCGATTTAAGAAGTCCTTTCTCTTCAGCATCCTGAATCATTGCAAACGCAGCACGATCTTTTACGCTACCAGCAGGATTAAAGTATTCAAGCTTTGCAATAACTGTTGCTTTGAGATCCTTAACTGCATTAAAATGAGAAAGTTCTAATAGAGGAGTATTTCCTATTAAGTCTGTTAATTGTTTTGCGATCTTTGCCATAATGCTATAGTTTTTAATTGTTTTCTTATATTGCAAAGATAGGGTGTGATTAAGGGGTACACAATCACGTAATTTAGTCATTTTCGTACCACAATTGTGGTATAAATCAATAGGAATTACTAGTTTTGTAATCTTAAACGAAGAAAATCACAGAAAATGAAGAAATATACATATTTGTTTTTACTGCTCCTTGGAGCAACATTTGCCACATTATTATCTTCCTGTCAAGGAGAAGATCGCCGGTTGGAATACAAGGATACTAAAGGTGTTAACGACTGGATTTATGGTGAGATGAAAGACGTTTATTTATGGTATGATGAAATTCCAGCTGAAAGCAAACTAAACTTTTATGCAAACCCGGATACCTTCTTCTATACTTTACTATCAAGCAAAGAAAAGAAAAACGGGAACTATTATTCATGGATAGAGCAAAAAGAGGTTACTACTAAAAGTATTGATGACAGCTCTTCTTACGGATTCGAGTTTATGAGTTATACAGACGAAAAAAATAGTTCTGTATATGTTCGCGTGCTTTATGTTTTGCCAGGAAGCCCTGCCAGCACTGCCGGACTGAAACGTGGTGACTGGATTATAGCCTTTGACGGTAATAAAATAACAAGTACCAATTATACCCAATTGCTTACCGGCAGTGGAGTAAAGCTAACTTTAGCTACCTATACAGGAAATTCAACTAACCCATTTGCAGAAAAAGGTACACTAACTTTAGGTGCCGCCAAAGCTGTGAATAATGACCCTATTCTGGTAAATAAAGTATTAACAAGTACATCGGGAAGCAAGATCGGCTATCTGATGTACACTCACTTTGCCACCGGTCCAAATGATAATGCCAACGATTACACTTATCAAAATGAATTGCGCCAGCTCTTTGCATCATTCAAAAGTCAGAATGTAACAGAATTCGTTCTCGACCTTCGTTACAATCCTGGAGGATATATCAGCAACAGCCAGTTACTTAGTACAATGCTTGCTCCAAGTTCAGCGTTGGGCAAAACATTTTGCGTAATAAAGTACAATGATAAAATGAGTCCGTCACAAAACATCTATAGCTTCGACAGTGATTCTATTAAAGGAGGAGCTAATCTTAATCTGTCTCGTCTGTATGTTTTGGTAAGCAAATACACAGCCTCATCATCAGAGCTATTGATCAACGGACTAAAACCATTTATGAATGTAACATTAATAGGTACAACTACCGAAGGAAAGAATCTGGGATCTGTCTCTATTCAGCACGAAGAATCAAACTGGATGATTCAACCTATTATAGGTAAACTATACAATTCAAAAAATGAGTCTGATTACGGTAGTGGTTTTACTCCCGATTACGAACTGGATGAATTTTCAGATTACAGCACATATAAAGAACTGGGTGATGAAAATGAAATGATGTTGAGCAAAGCACTTGCATTAATAAATGGTGCGAGCCTCACAAAGAGCACCCGCACCAAATCTATATCTACTGTGTTGAACGCCAAACAAAGTTCACTGGATAGAAAAAAGACAAACGGAGCATGGTTAGCTCCCATAAAGAGATAATACTTTGTTATCTGGCAAAATAATTTTTAAAGAAAAGCAACTGATAGTCAATAGAATTATTCCAATATTGACCGTTATGAACTCCGGGACGGGTAATGAAATCATGATTAATTTTCCGTCCCAATAAACGTTCATGAAGATCTTTATTCACATTTAGAAAGAAATCACCTTCACCACAATCAATAATTATAGCAAGGTCGCCATTCTGAATCTTATCAATCTGATTAATTACAGTATGTTCATCCCATGATTTCTTATTGTAAGCAAACTCACCCAGCTGTTTACTCATTTCCCAGTTAGTTGGAAAAGGACGAATATCTACTCCACCACTGGTACTTCCCGCTGCACCAAAAATATCTTTGTGACGGAAAGCTAGCCACAACGCTCCATGACCACCCATGCTTAAACCAGTAATAGCACGACCTTTCTTTTCAGCAACAGTTTTATAATGATTATCAATATACTTCACCAATTCATCTGATACAAATGTTTCGTAACGATAGGAAGAATCCTTTGGACTATCCCAATACCAACTGTTTTTACCATCAGGACATACAATGATCATCTTATTCTGATCGGCAATTTCAGGTAAATTTGGTTTCAACTGTATCCAGCTTTTGGCATTACCACTATATCCATGCAAAAGATAAAGTACCGGATAGGTTGCACTCTTTGAGGCCTTAGTCGCTTCAGGAGAAATTACAACCACCTGTACGTCTTTATTCATAGACGGGCTTTTCACTAACAATGTATCTACCTTTGCTGCATGCAGACTCACTGCAAGAAAAAGCAAAAAAAAAGATAAAGAAATAATACGGTTTTTCATGTTCATTAATTATTAATACTTATATTGTTCTAAATTTTATGATTCTACAAAATTAAATAAAAAGAAAAAGGATTATAACATTTTTATTCCGATTTTTGTTATTAGTAAAAAATACGACAATTTATGAAAAAGATAATATCCCTGATTATTTTTGTATTGGTCGCTCTGAGCACCGTGGCACAGCAAAAACATTCCATAAAAGGAATAGTAATCGACAAAGGAAAACGAGAACCAATATCCTTTGCAAGTATAGGTATTTATGGAACCGGACAAGGAGCAGTGACAGATTCTGTGGGAAAATTCAACATTCAGAATGTAGTACCGGGAATATACAGGCTACAGATTTCGGCTGTTGGATACAACACAGTGCTCACCCCCGAATATATTATCTCCACAAAAGATCTCTTTATAACGGTAGAACTTGAAGAAAGCGTTACTCAACTGGGCGAAGTAAGCGTTACAGCTTCCATGTTCAGAAGAAATCCCGAAAGTCCTGTTGGGCTTCGCCTGATAGGATTGCAGGAAATAGAGAAAAGTCCGGGAGCTAACCGCGACATTTCACGCATTGTGCAAAACTATGCAGGCGTGGGATACTCACCTGTGGGATACCGTAACGACCTGATTGTCCGGGGAGGCGGACCTTCAGAAAACCGTTTCTATATGGATGGAGTGGAGATTCCCAATATCAATCACTTCAGTACGCAGGGAGCATCCGGCGGACCTGTAGGAATTATTAATGCCGACCTCATCCGTGAAGTCAGTTTCTACACCGGAGCTTTCCCAGCAAGCAAAGGAAATGCACTGAGCTCCGTACTCGATTTCAAGTTGCGTGACGGAAATATGGAAAAGAACTCTATGAAAGCCACTCTCGGAGCATCAGAGTTTTCTTTAACCTCTAATGGTAAACTAAGTAAAAAGACAACTTATCTGGCTTCTGTTCGTCAGTCATACCTGCAATTCCTTTTCAAAGCTTTGGGATTGCCTTTCCTGCCTACATACACCGATGCGCAGTTTAAAACAAAAACACGACTTTCCCAGCATAATGAAATTACATTCCTTGGACTTACAGGTATTGACAATATGAAACTCAATACAAGTCTTACAGGTGAAAAAGCTGAATACATTCTCAGCTATCTGCCCACTGTTAAGCAGGAAACATTCACTCTTGGTTCGGTATACAAACATTATGCAGGCGCACATATCCAGACTGTGGTTTTGAGTCACAGTTATCTGAATAATCACCTCACAAAATATCTGAGAAATGATGAAAGCAGCCCTGATAATCTGACATTGAAATATGGTTCGCTTGAGCAGGAAACTAAACTGCGTGTAGAAAATGTTTCTACCTTTGGGGCTGTAAAAGTGAGTTTCGGAGCAAATCTGGATCACACACAATATAGCAATAACACATTTCAGAAGGCATATACAGATCAATCGAAGACATATAAGTATCACACCTTTCTGGATATGCTACGCTGGGGATTCTTCGGAACCATGAATTATGAATCACCGGATGAACGAATGACTGTCTCACTGGGCGTAAGAGGTGATGCCTGCAATTATACCTCACAGATGAATAAGCTCAATAATCAACTTTCACCAAGGTTGTCTCTCTCCTACCAGATTATAGGCGATGTTTATTTCAGTGGCAATGTAGGACGGTATTATCAGTTACCGGCTTATACCGCTCTTGGTTATAAAGATAACAATGGTATTTATGTCAATAAAAATCTTGGATATATAACTGTCGATCAATACAGTGCCGGACTAACTTACAAGCATAGCGAGAACCTTCAGATTACTGCCGAAGGATTCTACAAAAAGTACGATAATATTCCTTTTTCCATAAATGATAATATCCCGTTGGCAGATAAAGGAGCCGATTATGGTGTGGTAGGAAATGAGGAACTTACACCCACTGCTCAGGGGCGTTCGTATGGTATTGAGTTGATGGCTAAGTGGATTATCGTGAAAAAGCTAAATCTATCCTCCGCCCTCACCCTCTTTAAAAGTGAATACCGAAAAAATGAGATAAGTCCATATATCGCCTCTTCGTGGGATAACAAATACATCTTCAATCTGGGAGGTACGTACAACTTTGAAAAGAACTGGAGTTTCGGAGCAAAAATAAGCAGTATAGGTGGTGCGCCTTACACTCCTTATGATGTAGAAAAATCATCACTGGTAACGGCATGGGATGCGCAAGGCAGGGCTTATTACGACTATTCCGAATACAACACCGAACGTTTATCTGCCTATACCCGCATTGACCTGAGAGTTGATAAAACTTTCTATATTAAGAAATACATGCTTGGTTTCTACATTGATTTACAGAATATAACAGGTAGTCAGATTAAGCAAGCCGATGCCTTAATGAGTACCGGAGTAATTGAAAATCCTTCCGCTCCTGCAAATCAGCAACGGTATAAAATGAAATATATCAGTCAGAATAGTGGTACAGTGATTCCTACTTTGGGCATAACCTTTGAGTTTTAGCAAATAGACCTTTCATAAAAACAATGTTCACCGAAACCCGGACCTTTATAATTTCAACTTTAAAAGTCTTTCGTTTCGGTGAACATCCATTGCTAACTTTAATTATAAAACAAAAATTATTTACCCTATTTAAAGATTAAACAAAAATTGTTTATTTCAGAATAACCGTCACCTCCTTAGCACCATGAGCACCTTTAACTAAAGCCTGCTCAATATCTGCAGTTTTAGAAGGGCCGGATATAAAAACTCCAAATCCGTAATCGTTAAATTGCTGTCTTTTATATGCCTCATGCATAGTATCTACCAGACTCTCTTTATCGAGAAGGATTACCAAACTATCCGCAATAAAATAGAGAGCTCTCTCTTTTACATGCTGAGGAATCCACACAGTTCCGTTTTCTGCTACACCAAACGCCCCTTCAACTATTCCCAGATTAACACCGTTCAGTTCCCGAGGATTATTGACAGAATCCGGATCCATAGTCGAATTAATATCGGGTACATTAGATGCAATTGTTTTAGCATCCGGATACAGTTCGGCTATTAATTGATTTATATCCTCACCTTCCTTCAATAAAACGGCATTGCCACCCACAGCTTTACTGACCTCAATAAACTGGTTAATTTTATCAGGAAACTGTATGGCATCCAGTTCAATCACAGGCATATCATACTGTTCCAGATTATGCTGCCTGATATTATTTAAAATCTGTTCTTTGCTATTCATCGCTTAACGTTTTTCTTCCACCAGGAGGTAAATGATTCAGGAGCAAACTCCGGTAACTCTCTTCCAATGCCCCATTCATTGAACTTATTATACTTCAGCGAACGCGGTATTTTATTAACTATCGGTGCCATTTTCAACGCACTGTGAAAAAGCCCCGGATGATTAAAAAGAAAACTCATTCCGCCAGACAATACCTTTTTAGCAGGATTCGCTTTGCCTATTGCATCAAGTCCCTGCCTCCATTTATATATCTGATTACCCAGATCAATTTTAACCGGGCAAACATTGTTACACGAGAAGCAGAGAGTACAAGCCGGCAAGTTGGTGTAATATACCTGCGGTGCATTCAGCATTCCCAGATTAATACCAATAGGACCGGGAATGAAATACGAATAAGAATAGCCACCACTTCTCCGGTAAACAGGACAAGTATTCATACAAGCTCCGCAACGGATACATTTCAATGTTTGCAAGTGATCCTTGTTTCCTAAAATATCACTTCTTCCATTATCCACTAAAATAATATGCAATTCACCTCCCTTGCGGGGTTTACAATAATGAGAAGTATAAGAAGTTATCGGTTGTCCGGTTGCCGATCTTGCCAACAGACGAGTAAAAACACCTAATGACTCACGGTTAGGAATCACCTTTTCAATCCCCATCGATACAATATGAATATCTGCCTGAGATGTTCCCATGTCAGCATTACCTTCGTTTGTACAAACAACTATATCACCCGTCTCGGCTACTCCGAAATTGGCTCCGGTCATCGCCACTTTGGCAGAAAGAAACTCTTTCCGGAGATTTTCGCGCATGCAACCGGTAAGATAAGTGGGATCGGAATTTCCTTTTTCGGTATTCAGCTTTTCTTCAAAAAGCTCCCCTATAATCTGCCTTTTCAGGTGAATGGCCGGCATTACAATATGACTGGGCGGCTGTTTTAATAGCTGAAGAATCCGTTCACCCAAATCGCTTTCAATAACATCAATGCCGTTTTCAATCAGGAAATCATCCAAATGACATTCCTCCGTCAGCATCGACTTACTTTTCACAACCTTCTCCGCATTGTTTTTACGAAGAATTTCCAGAACAATATCGTTGTGCTCCGTATCATCTTTAGCCCAGTGTACGGTTGCACCATTTTTTTCAGCAGCCTCAGCAAATTGCAGAAGATAATGATCCAGATGAGTAATGGAGTGCATCTTTATCTTACTTGCCAGTTCGCGCAACTCCTCCCATTCAGGAATACCCTTCGCCAGATTATCTCTTTTTACGCGTGTACCCCAAAGAGTTTCGTTATGCCACTGCGCTCCCTCTTTATTACTAAGGAAAGCCTCTGCAGCTGTAACATGATTTTTATTCATAATCCACTAGCTAATATTTCGACAGCATGAATGAACTTAACAGGCAATTTATCCCTTCGGGCTATCCCTTGCATGTGCATCAGGCACGAACTGTCGGCACCGGTAATATACTCGGCACCAGTATTCATGTGATTCTGCAGTTTATCCCTTCCCATAGCACAGGACACCGCCTCTTCCTCGACGGCAAACATACCCCCGAATCCGCAGCATTCATCCACTCTTTCCGGTTCTTCAATTTCAATACCCTTCTTTAAAGAAAGGAGATCCTTTATCTTAGAATACATAGGAATATTCAGTTCGCTTGCCGAAGAGAGATTTAATTCCCGTACTCCGTGACAGCTATTGTGCACACTTACCTTATGAGGAAATTCACCCGGAAGATTATCCGGCTTAACAATGTCATGCAAAAACTCGCACACATCGTAAATCTTACCTTCAGTCTGGCAAGCATGTCCATGAGCTGCCAGAATCTGCGGATGATTTTCTTTCACAAAAGCCACACAACTAGCCGAAGGTCCCACCACATAATCATAGTCTTTGAATATCTCTCCGAACTTTTTTATCGTAGCCAGACCTTTATCTTCAAAACCTGCATTGGCCATAGGCTGGCCGCAGCAGGTCTGATTCATAGGATAGTCAATATTTAATCCAAAGTATTTCAGCAATTTATAAGTAGCGATACCCACTTCCGGATAAACCGCATTTACATAACAAGGAATAAACAATCCTATTTTAAGTGATTTATCCATTAATCTTGTGTTTCAATATAAACAACATGAGTTTGCAAATACTCTTCCAGGCCGTGTTTACCATCAGCACCACCAATACCCGATTTACGCCATCCGGCATGGAATCCCTGCATAGCCTCAAAGTTCTCTCTGTTCACATACGTTTCACCGAACTTCAGTGCACGAACTAACTTCAACGCAGTATTCAGGTTCTTTGTATATACAGATGAGGTAAGTCCGTATTCGCAATCGTTAGCCCATTCAATAGCCTTATCTAAATCAGTAAATTCGATGATTGGCAGAACCGGACCAAAGGTTTCTTCGTGTGCAATATCCATATCATGGGTTACATCAGTAAGAACAGTAGGTTCAAAGAAATAACCTTTCTCATCTTTCTTCTTACCGCCACACGCAATCTTAGCTCCTTGCTTAACGGCTTTATCCACTTTATCCTGAACAGATTTCAGCGAATTGGCATCAATCAGCGGCCCCATATCCAGTTCTTTAATTTTGCTAGGATCACCAAAAGTAACCTTCTTCATTCCTTCAATCACCTTTTTCTGGAATTCATCCTTTACATCTTTATGTACATAAACACGTTCACAACAATTGCAAACCTGTCCGGTATTAATAACCCGGGATGCGATAATGCATTTCACTGCCAAATCAATGTCTGCATCATTCATTACAATAGCAGGAGCTTTTCCGCCTAGTTCCAGAGATACCTTAGTGATATTAGTACAGGCAGCAGCCATAGTCTGTCGACCTGCATCCACACTTCCAGTGAGACTAACCATTCCCACTTTCGGATTAGCAGCCAGTTCATGCCCCACTACCGAACCTTTACCAAATACTATATTGAATACGCCAGCAGGTAAGCCTGATTCCTCAACAACCTGAGCAAACACATAAGCATTCTCCGGAGTAAGCTGGCTTGGTTTAATTACAATCGTATTACCAGTAACCAATGCAGGAGCAGCTTTTCTGGCAATTAAGAAAAACGGAAAATTCCAGGGAAGGATACCTGTAGTAACACCAATAGGTTTCTTAAACAGGAATATATTTTCTTTTGGTCTGTCACTTTGAATAATTTCGCCTTCATAACGGCGGGCCCATTCGGCCATGTAATCCAAATAATCAGCGGTAAATAAAACCTCAACATTTGCCAATGCCTGCGTTTTGCCACCTTCTCTCACAATAATATCAGTCAGCTCAGCTTCTCTTTTTCTGATACCATTTGCAATAATTCTAAGATATTTAGCTCTTTCCACTGCCGGAATCTTCTCCCATGCTGGCTGAGCTTTTTCTGCAGCATCAATTGCTACTTTTACATCACCGGCAGTACCGTCCGGCATCAGTGAGATAACTTCTTCTGTCGAAGGGTTCAGAACATTAATCCATTTGTCAGAAACGTTTTCTACAAATTTCCCATTGATAAACATTTTTAGATTTTTCATAGGCTGTTTTTTAAAGATTAACAATGAGTCATAAAGATATATTTTTAAAATGACAATATCACTTCTTTTTTTGATTTTATGACTTGCATTTTTGACTTATAATCTTTATAGTCAATTTTTTATATAATCTTAGTTAGCCTATCAACCCAAACTTATATCAGCAAGGATTTACATTACTATTTTTCTTCTTTCTTATCTGTTATGATGTAGTATCCTCCGGTTTTACGAGATCCGCGATACTCAATCAAGTTTTTATCTTTTAATGAAGTGATATAACGATATATAGATGTACGACCTCTATTAATTGATCTAGAAATCTCTTCTCTATTCATTCCTGGAGTTACTTTTAGGAGAGATATGATTGATACTTCATTCTCACTTAAAGGCTCATTTACTCTATCATTTATAGGTCCATTTATAGGTCCATTTATAGGTCCATTTATAGGTCCATTTACAAGGTCATTAGTTCTTAAAGGCTCATTAATAGGCTTATTTATAGGTCCATTTACTCCATCATTTACAGGTTCACCTGCTTCATATTTAATTGTGATTTTAAACACATCCCCTTCTTCAATAACAGGTAGTGCACCATTTACATAAATAGGACAATACTTATACATCTTCCTTACACCTGAACCTAACTCCTCTACCCAGCCTATTTGTTTAAAGAAGTTAGCAATAGTAGGATTCTTTGGATGCGGTTTTAAGTTTTCCAGATTGATACGCCCCATCATATACGGACGATTCCAGTTCTCAGCAACTACCTCATATTTATAGATAGTCATAGTAGCCGGATAAGCGTTTGAAAATTCCCTGTGCACTAAAAGATTTGCCACCATTTCACGAAATATCAACTCACGGATGCTCATTCGCTGATTTCCTTCCAGATAAAACCTATCGGGCAAATATTTGCGAATAAAAGCCAACAGACGAGAATAAGACCTCATAAGATTACAGCGAATATCATCTCTATCATCATACCTCTCTACATCTTCCTTTCTGCAAAGAGCATCCGTTTTAAAATGAGGAAGCACACTTGCTATTGTATTCTCCTTTCCAAATACCAAAGCCGCGGCAAGCGTATAGCCCTCCTTTCCGGTATAAGAATCTCTTAATCTCATCCTTGCAGAAACTAGAATTTCCTCATTGCTCATATTAATCCAAGGATGGTCAGCCCTTGTTAATCGCACTAAGTTGCGTACTGTATCAAAGAGTTCTTTCTCAAAGTCCTCCATTTCAAGATATGGGAACACCTTATTTTCTGTATATCCATCTTGTTTGCGAAGAAACAAATTTGTTATAAGCTGTTGATTAGTCAATTTAAAATCGCCATCTTCATTTCTGTCATAATAAACTCCTTTGTATGCATGTGGTTGTGAACTCTCGGGCACAAAGATGCTTATCACTTTTTTCCCGTCAATATCCACCACATCTGTAGAAAGAAAAAAGGTTGGAGAAATAATCTGAGGATTATTCATATCACGCGCCAACGTATCAAGCTGAGCCTGAAGTGTATCTTCATTTACTCCGATAATTTTTCCATCATCAGCTACTCCAAGCAAGACTGTTCCTCCTTTGCGATTGAGGAATGCACAAATAGTTTCGAACACAGAACGAGTTAGCGAACCGTTAGATTCTTTAAATTCTACTTCTATGCCTTCGCCTTGTTTTATTAATTGCTTTATTTTGTTTATTTCTGTGTTCATAGATTTAAGAGTTATTTGTTATATATACAAGAGCATTCAATCTCATGCATACAGTTACAAAGATAAAAATATTTCTCAAAACACATATAATAATATAGATCATTTCTCAAAGAACTGTAATAATATTAGCTCATATAAATTTGTTTATTAGTTACACATTTTGCTAAGTATAATGTTTCTTATTTAAAAACACTAAAAACACAAAATCATCTACCTATCCCCCACCAAACCTACTAAAACAACTTACCATAAAGCCTTTCAGCTAGTAGCAGATAAAAAATCATCTGCCACTAAATCAAATCATCTGCTACTAAAACAGATTCTGATATCAACTACTCTTTTTATTATTGTCAATTCTGAGACAAATAAACTTATTTCTTTAATATCAGTAATCCGGGTATGCTTATCAGTAATTTGTGTACAAAGAAGCCTGTTGGGTCTTTGTAACTTTGCAGCATCAAAAAAACTGATAATAAATTGATTAATAAAATGGAATTAATTAAAAATACGTCTTTCGAAGGCGAACGTCCACTGTTTGCAAACAATGGTCTACGTCTGGAAGAAGTAACTATTTTCCCTGGTGAATCGGCATTGAAAGAGTGCAGAAATATTGAAGCTTTTAATTGTGAGTTTCAGGGTAAATATCCTTTTTGGCACAACGATGGTTTTGTTATCGAAAACTGTCTGTTCAAAGAAGGTGCACGTGCTGCACTTTGGTATTCCCGTAATCTCCGTATGAAAGATACGTTGGTGGAAGCTCCTAAAATGTTTCGCGAAATGGATGGTTTAGTACTTGAAAACGTGCAACTGCCTTATGCTCTGGAAACCTTTTGGTATTGCAGTAATGCGGAGTTACGCAATATACAAGTGGACAAGGGTGACTACCTTTTTACTCATGGCTCTGACATACAAATTGATGGTTTTACGCTGAATGGCAACTATTCTTTCCAGTATTGCAAGAACGTAGAAATCAAGAATGCTGAGATCCACTCCAAGGATGCTTTCTGGAATACAGAAAATGTAACGGTCTATGATTCTGTTCTGGATGGCGAATACCTGGGCTGGCATTCAAAGAATTTACGTCTGGTGAATTGTAAAATTTCCGGTACGCAACCGCTTTGCTATGCCACTGATCTGATAATGGAAAACTGCACAATGGATGATAATGCCGATCTTGCATTTGAAGATTCTAGTTTAAATGCTACTATCAATAGTCCAGTTCATAGTGTAAAGAATCCTCGAAGCGGTAGTATTACAGCTGAGAACTATGGCGAAATCATTCTTGATAAAAACATTAAAGCTCCCGGCAACTGTGAACTGAAGCTTTGGGACAATCACACTTGTTTTGATTAATCCCATGATGAAATATAATTTTGATGAAATAATTCCTCGTCGTGGTACTAACTCCTATAAATGGGATAGTACTGCGGATACAGATGTTCTTCCGATGTGGGTGGCTGATATGGATTTCCGCACGGCGCCACCTATTATTGAGGCATTGAAGAAACGAGTGGAGCATGGCATTTTTGGCTATGTAAAGGTGCCCGATGCTTATTATGAAAAGACGATAGATTGGTTTAGTCGCCGGCACAACTGGCAGATTTCTAAAAAGTGGATTATTTACACTACCGGAGTAGTTCCGGCAATATCCGCCATTATCAAAGCTGTAACATCTCCGGGCGACAAGGTACTGGTGCAGACGCCCGTGTACAACTGCTTCTTTTCCTCTATTCGTAATAATGGCTGCGAGTTAGTAACCAGTGATTTAGTTTACGCCAACCGCACTTACACCATAGACTTCGATGATTTAGAGCGCAAAGCTGCTGATAAGGCGGTAAAGGTAATGATTCTTTGCAATCCTCACAATCCTGCCGGACGAGTATGGACGCGTGAAGAATTGATGCGTATAGGCGAAATCTGTCTACGGCACAATGTATTCGTAATTGCCGACGAAATTCATTGCGAATTCGTTCACCCGGGACATACTTATACTCCTTTTGCTTCTCTTGGCGAGGAATTGTTGCAACATTCCGCAACCTGTGTTTCGCCCAGCAAAGCCTTTAATCTGGCCGGACTTCAGATTGCAAATATCATTATTGCTGATGAAGAAATACGCAGTAAAGTAGATAAAGCCATCAACATAAATGAAGTTTGTGATGTGAATCCTTTTGGAGTCGAAGCACTTATAGCTGCTTACAGCAAAGGAGAAGAATGGCTCAATCAGCTGAATGTCTATCTCTACGAAAACTACCTCTTTATGAAAGAATTCTGTGAAAGCCACCTCCCACAATTCCCAATAAACATACTTGAAGGCACTTATCTGGTTTGGATGGATTGCTCAGCATTTCACAAGAATTCAGAAGAGATTGAGCTGTTACTTTTAGAGAAAGCCAAACTATGGCTGAATGAAGGAACGATGTACGGTGCAAACGGTGAAACTTTTATGCGATGGAATATTGCTTGCCCCCGATCAGTATTGGTAGAAGGATTAAAGCGTTTTAGAAAATTTGCCGAAGCTTTTTCTGAATAATAGGAACGGTCTCTCATTATAACTGAAACTTTTGATAAAGCAGACCGGAGTTTTGTATAACTCCGGTCTGCTTTTTATAAAACCACTAGACAGATTTGCGCATCCTTGTACAAAAGAATGCATTCTTCTGTACAAAACAATTAATTCTTTTGTACAGAAGAATGATTTGTTTTGTACAAGATAATACAAACATCCCGCCTGAAAAATAAAAATTCCCGAAAGAGATTTGAAGAAGGCTCGCCGGAGATCTATAGAATGCTGGAAGGGTTTGTATATGGGAAATAATAACACTACACAAATTTACATTTTCGCAAAAGTATCTAGCAGTCTAGCAGTGTACGGTTAAAATATTGACTATAAATGCTATACAAGCGCTAGATATCATCCAGGAAGTATAGCAGTAATCTAGCAGTCTAGTGGCTGCAGACAAAAGTGGTGATTTTAATATCAAAAACAACGTATTTAATTGATCTTCAAGAATATAAAGAATATGAAAAATTTATTCTTATCAATCAAAAGTGCTAGACTGCTAGATTATCGCTAGACTTTTGCAGACAAGTCTAGCGGCAATATAATCCTAATAATCAAGCCATTAGAAGCGTACCGCTAGACTGCAAGACTTTTTTAACAAAAACAAATTTAATGTTGCACTCTATATTCATTTGGTAAAACACCAACTCATTTCTTAAACAACGGGCAAAAGTGCTTTAGGTATCGGATTTCAATTCGCAAGCAACCTATTTGTAAATAACTAGAAAAAGAATTAGGTAAATTAAATAAAACTTTCTAACTTTGATTATTAAATATAAAAAATAATAATTACATCAACGACTTTTTTATAAGGCTTTTTATTGTGATAATTATTTCATCAGGATTTGGACACTTAATTAGTCATTTTTATTACCCATATAGAGTAATTGATTTTATTGATATCAAAGGTTCTTATGAATTGTTAAGAATAGGAGTATTTAATTTTGCAGATTTTGCCCTTGATTTTGGAATTTGTGGATTGATAATAACTTTAATCGTAATAGCAAAAAGGAGAATAATAAATTACGCCACAAAGATTTATTCATCTGCATCTTGACGTAAGAGGTAAATACGTAAAAAGTCCAACATTTATTTGAATGGCACGTCAAAAGTTGTAAATTTGCTTTAAAAAAGAAAGTTGTATTAACTGACATAATAAAAAATGAGACAAATAAGTGACACAATGAAAAATGAAATAAAAAAAATATGGATTATTATTCTAATATTCTTTAGCATCCAAGCAAATGCTCAAGATATTTTCGGGAACTGGATTAAAACGAAAGTTTCATATTCTGATGGTACCGAATTACCTGATAATTATGCTATTAAATTTCAGTATTTGCGATATACATTTGAAAAAGGCAATAAGCTATTTATGAGCTTCGCTTTTGACGATAAAGGAACTACATTTAACTTTGAAACAAAAGCTAAAATTATAGAGATAAAAAATTCGTATGGCAATATAATAAATAGCTTTCAAATCAGTAAGATTTCAAGTAACGAACTAATCATAATTCAAAAAGGGAATAATGGATTTACCGACAATGATTGCCTTAAATATTATTTTATCAAAGAAAAAGATTATCAAAATCAGCTGCCAGTTAAAGCTTCTGACATTCTTTTAATAAATAAGAATGATACAGTCTATAAAGCGACAGAAAAAATTCATGCTAAATTTTTAGGAGATAAGTCATTTTTTGACTTTTGCTCCGAAAACACTCCAGAAAGAGATAAAGTAATGGCTACTAACTCTCTATTTTTTGCAACTTTTATTGTGCGAAAAAACGGATTGGTTGACAGTATACAGGTTTTAGAAAATATAAACAATAAATTTGAGAAGCAAATCCGTAAAGCACTGGAGAAATCTAAAAGACGTTGGATAGCTGGAGAACTTAATGGAAATAAAGTAGATGTTCAAATGACAATTTCATTTAAGTTCATTTCTTCCAGCAGCTTTCTACCTAAGTATAATTATTTACAAAAAGGGAAAATTGCTATGACTAATTTAGATTTCACAAGAGCACTTACATATTTTGATTTAGCTTTGGAAAAAGTTCCGAGTGATTATGAAAGTCTCTACTATAAAGCAATTTGTGAAATGAACTTAGGCAACAAAAATGCCGCATGTGAAGATTTAGAGAAAGTGAAGACTTTGGGAATGATGCAGGTGGATGAATTAATTGAGAAAAATTGCAAATAAATTACGGAGTTAATATACGCCTATAGATAATTGGTGGCGATTGTGCTTTTAATAAAAATAAATAACTTATGAGACAACTTATCTTTAGCTTATTGGTATTAATGTCTACCATAGTCTACGGACAAGAAAAGATAGAAAAAGTATTATTCGTTGTAGACTCAATTCCAATATTTCATGAAATTACGGAAGAAGAAGGAAACTTATCGGAAAAGACTGTTGATCATTTTGAGGTTGTAACTAACAAAGAAAAATTCGGAGAATATAAAATATACGATTTCGACAAGCTTATTTTCGTTTTCACGAAAGAGTATACTAAGCGAGCTGACGAGATTAAAAGAATCCCGTCATTTATCAACAAAATGTATAAAGTTGGTGATAAATGGTGCTTAACAGGCTCCTCGAAACCATACACAGGGAAATACATTGACTACTATTTGGATGGAATTAAGAAAGAAGAGGGATTTATAAATGATGGAGTAGATGATGGATTAAGGACATATTATTACAAAGACGGAACTATTAAATTATACAGAAACTATTCAAAAGGTATACCAAACGGAGAATCAGGAAAATACTTTCAAAATGGTAAACTTCAATGCAAAGGAATATTCAAGAATGGAAAAGAGGAAGGGCTTTGGACTGAATGGTATTCAACTGGGGTTATAAAATGGGAAACAGAATATAAATCAGGAAAAGCACAACTTGCTAAAGAAGTAATTAAAGCAAATTCGCTTTTTGAGAAAGGACTTGAAGCTTTTGAAAAAGGTTATTATAAAGATGCTGTAAACTACTATAACAAGACACTAGAACTATATCCAAATTACAACGATGTATATTTTCACAGAAGTAGGGCTTATTTGTACGATCTAAAATTTGATGAAGCACTTATTGACTGTGATAAAGCAGTTGAAATAGAGCCTTTAAACAAAGATGCATATAGTCAAAGAGCTTTTATAAGAATCAGAAAATATGAATTTAAAGACAGTCGAACTTTAAGTAAAAATAGTGAAATCACAGTTTACGCAACCAAACAAAACGTTGAGATCCCGGCAGACGAAAAATCCCAAATTTGTAGTGACTTAAAAAAGGGTTACGAACTTGGAGATACGAAACAAATGATAACTGACGCTATAAAGAAATATTGCGAATAAAAGGAAATACAGCCCAAAACTTCAGTCATTAGTAGTAACTCTAAAACAAAAAAGAATTTATCATGAAATCACCTTTGTTTGAAATAGTTCTTCTTCAGTTATTAATACTGATAACTTTTTCGAGTTGTAAGCCAAGAACAGCAGAAGCAAATGTCGAAAAGGCAATTTCTGATTTGACTAATAAGTTCCCTCAATTGCCTAGAGGAAAATCTAATCAGTTAGATTTTTATAAGTTGGTAAGGACCGTAATATACGATAAGAATAAATTTCAACTTCAATTATATTCTACTCCCGACAGCATTGAAGATCAACAACAAATTATGATTATAATAAATCCAAAAGGAGATTATTATGCAATTCCACTCTTTTCAAACACATATCGTGATTATTGGAATTTTGAATTTGACAAACCGATTGAAGGAATAAAGAGAATAAATACTACATTTGAAAAAGAAATCACCAAGGCTATCAATATTTTAAATCTCAACGATACTATAGATACTGGTGCAAAGGTTCTTGATGAAACAATTATATCTTTGCTTCATTGTCAGGTTATAAGAGAAACTGATGGACCTATATTCAAAGCTCTTTGGCCTACATATAATTCAAATGAGCCAATAGAAGATTCAGATAGCTGCATTGCAAGGCTACAAAAGAATTTTACTGCTATAAAAAAACGTATTCATCCAAACGAGTATTACTACAATTATAATGCTTACCTTGACAATCGCAATTGTCGAATTTATCAACTCGTTAATCAAGGTAAAAATAGAGGTAAGAGATTGAAACCAGAAATAAAAACTTATAGACAGAATTGTAATTTTTCAGTTTGTTATAAGTGATAAACTTTGGATTATCGAATAAAAAAGATAGTATTAAAAAAAAGACCATGACAGAAGACAATTTAATCTTACTATGTTGCTATGCTATTTATGCTTTAACACTTCTTACCTTGATTTTAAGAAGTAAAGAGAGACTAAAATCATGTATCATTAACCTAACTGTTTTAGGATTATATAGTGGATTCTTTTTCTACAATCTTACATTTAATAGTGCAGGAGGTTCAAGTCTTGTTTGGCTAGTATATTTAATGTTTGCAATTGGATTACATTGGTTAATAAATTTAATAGGAATTATTCTAACTTTTATAAAAAAAAGAGATACATCAAATGAATAAATTAATAGAACTATATAAAACAAATAAATTAGAATTTTGGATTGCATTAATATATAATGGAATTGGAACTCTAACGATTTGTTCAGTTTATCCAGAAGACAGATTTAATGGGGACTGGGTATTTCCATTTTCTCTAATTACTATACCGATCAATTTCTTTAGTTTTATATATAGATTTGCAGAATCCGGCCCTTTATATCCCGTATTTATTATTCAGTTTATTATGCTTATTCTAACTTTTTTGATTCTAATATTACGTAATAAGTAAAAGACTGGAAGATAAAAAATATATAACCAACTCATACCTGTGGATTCTCGACAATTTATTCAAAACAATAATTATCAAGAAATAAAAAGAGCAAGATAAGTAAAACAGAAAACCGGGAATTGAATTACCTTTGCTATTTCACTGAAAAACAAAGATATGAGCGTTAAAGAGCAAAGCAAACAGGAATATATTGCAAGGATTAATAAGGTAATGGATTACATAGACAACCATATAAACGAGCCTCTATCCTTAGGAACGGTAGCGGGTGTGGCCAATCTTTCTCCATATCATTTCCACCGGATATTTACACTATTCTCTGGCGAGAGTTTATCAGCTTTCATTCAACGAATAAGAATAGAAAAAGCAGCTTCTTTAATCAGGGAATACAAAGATGTTCCTATCAGTGAGATTGCCTATAACTGTGGATTCTGTAGTGTCTCTATATTTAGCAGAACTTTCAGAAAGTATTTCAATACATCGGCTACGGATTTCAGGAACAGAGAAAAAGCTTTTCTTCTCATTAATGGTTCTTATTATAGCAAGGATGGTAAAGTGTTCAGCAAGAATAATCAACAACATCACAGCATTGATTTGCAACTTTGCAGCATCAATTTAAAACAATTAATTATTATGAACACTAAGATTGAAATTAAAGAAATGCCGGAGATGAGAGTTGTTTATTGTCGTCACAAAGGTGCTTTCAAAGACATCTGCTATGCGTATGACAAATTAATGAAATGGGCAGGACCAAGAGGTTTACTGAACTTTCCGGAAACTAAATCGCTGACAGTTTATCATGACGATCCTTCAATTACCGATATTGAAAATGTACGTCAGGATGCTTGTATCACCGTTAATGAAGATGTTAAAGTAGACGGAGAGATTGGTAAAATGATTGTTGAAGGGGGAAAATACGCTGTAGGACATTTTGAAATTACAGTAAATGAATTCGAACAAGCCTGGAATACGATGTGTTTGTGGTTTACAGAAAATGGATACCAGCCGGGAAATGGCAGTACTTATGAGTTATATTACAATGACCATAATGAGCACCCGGAAAAGAAATTTATTCTGGATATCTGTATTCCGGTTAGACCGCTTTAATTAAATAATACATGGAAGGGGTAATTTTCTCCTTCCATGTATTATGTAAATCACGACTTTCCTCTCCTATCAAGGAAAATAATAAAATGCATAGATTTAGTCATTATTGTATGCTTAATCCAAACTCTTCTGCTCTTTTCAATGCATCTGTGTTCTGAATATCATTTTTTGCATTTATACCGGGAACAGTAATGATGCCGGAATCACTCCAATTCATATGATTAGCTATCTGTTTGTAAGTTGCTTTTATTGCATCAAAGCCATCTTCGTTTGGAGCGCCGGAACAAACTAACAGTGCAGTGCTTTGTATTTTTAGTTCCCGTTTGCCAATAAGGAAAGCAAAGAATTTATCGATGGCAGCTTTTAATTGCATAGGGAATGTAAACCAATATAAGGGTGTGGCAAAAACAATCATATCAGCTTCCTCTACCAATGGAGCAAGTTCGTTGAAATCGTCATTGAATGAGCAAGCTATACCTTTACTGTAACAGCTCATACAGTCAACACAACCTTTAATCTTTTTATTTGCAGTAGCGAATTTAACAACAGTATGACCTGCTTTTTGTGCTCCGGCAATAAATGCATCTGCCAGTTGATCACTATTGCCTCCTTTGCGAGGACTACCAGTAAGTACCAAAATATTCTTAGACATATTATTATTTGTTTAATTGTTTAATTAATCTTCTTTCGTATTTGCAGCATTCATGTCGCCCAGCCATTTACCTCCAAAACCGATATTAGTAAGATCGTTTTCGTAAATCAATACTGTAAATGGGGCTACAGGCATATTCATAATGCGGGCTGCTTCATTTGTTAATGTAATAGTTAACTCTTTCTTTTGTTCGTTGCTTAGCTTTGGGGCTTGAATAGTTATTACAGGCATATTAAAATCTCCTTTTTATTAAATTTGAACTAAGTTCTTTTCTCAAATGTTTTTACGGATACAAAAGTACTGCTGAAGAATCATTGATATTTATACCAATTACTGATTGTTTTACCATAATTACTTATTATGCACAGACTTATATTAAATACTCTATTTTTGTAGTCAGAATTAAGCCAAAACAATATGGAAGAAATAATAAAACTGAAAAGCATTTCTCAGTATAATGAGATGATGGGTCAGGAAACCTTACATCCTTTAGTTAGTGTTATCGATTATTCAAAAGTAAAGCCAATAAAGCACATCCGTAAATCCATGGAATTTTATAGTGTGGTTCTGAAAGATACCAAATGTGGCGACATAAGATATGGACGTAATTATTATGATTACAGAGAAGGGACGTTAGTGTTTACCGCACCAGGCCAGATTATGGATATTGATAATAAAGGAGAATATATTCAGCCCATGGGATGGGAATTGGTATTCCATCCCGATTTGATTCGTGGCACTTCACTTGGACATAAAATGAAAAGCTATACGTTTTTCTCTTATGAAGTGTTTGAAGCTCTGCATCTTTCGTCCAGTGAACAACAAACTATCATTGACTGCTTTAATAAAATCAATATAGAATTGGAGCATGCTATTGATAAGCATAGCAAAACATTAATCGTAACCAACATTGAATTACTACTCAATTATTGCACACGTTTTTATGATCGGCAGTTCATTACCCGTGAGAATGCGAACAAAGATATTTTGATAAAGTTTGAGAACCTCCTTAATAGTTATTTTGAATCAGATAAACCTCAGACCATTGGATTTCCTTCTGTGAAATACTGTGCAGAAGAATTACATTTATCGCCCAATTATCTTGGAGATTTAATAAAAAAAGAGACAGGAAAGTCCGCCCAGGAACATATACAGCTAAAGTTGATTGATATGGCTAAGGAAAAGCTTTTTGACCGGACCAAATCAATCAGTGATATTGCTTATGAATTAGGATTCAAGTATCAACAACACTTCAGCCGTATGTTTAAGAAGGAAATCGGCTATACACCTAATGAATACAGAATTCTGAATTAAAAACAAAAAGTTCTACCCTACTATTTTCTAAATGGTGGAAAGAACTTGAATAAATCTGATCTGTAATAATGGTAAATATATCAGTAATTTGTATAACCATAACCTGAATAATAGAAGATAATTTTGCATCATAATTAATAGATAACAATTTAAGATGCAAAATTATAATATGAGTATTTTTGATAGATTGAAAGCAGGTGAAACTGTTCAGTTTAATGACCCTCACTATTTCCAAATATTTGAAGCAGCTTCTCGAACCGCAAAGTTATTGGCAGAGCTAAACGCCTCTGCCGATAATGAGCAGGTGAGAGAACTATGGAATGAAATCTCCGGTTCTCAGCTTGGAGTTGATAGCACTATAATGGTGCCGTTTTATACCAATATCGGGCAGTTTACTCGTATAGGAAAGAATGTCTTTATTAATCATGCCTGCTCGTTTCTTGATATAGGAGGTATAACCATTGAAGATGATGTATTGATTGGGCCAAAGGTGAACCTTATTACAGAAGGACATCCATTGGCCTCTTCTGAACGAAAAGCCCTTACGGTAAAACCCATTGTAATAAAACGCAATGCATGGATTGGAGCCGCAGTTACTATCTTGCCGGGTGTTACTGTAGGTGAAAACGCAGTAGTAGCTGCCGGAGCTGTAGTGAGTAAGGATGTTCCTGCCAACACTGTGGTGGCTGGTGTTCCTGCTAAAGAAATTAAAAACATTGATTAGAAAAGATACACAATGAAAACAATTATAATTATAGCTATGATGTCCATCCTTACTATAGGAGAAGCTTTTGCACAAGCAAAGCAGTATAAAAAGACTGAAGAGATGGAACAGGTAAATCCGAAGGGATATACAACATTTAAGGTAAGCAATAATGTAAAAATGTATAGGATTACTTTCAGGAACCAATACAAAATGAACGTAGTTGGCCATCTATTTATGCTGGCTAATTTTGACAAAAAACAAAAACATGCCGCAATTATTGTAGGACATCCTATGGGGGCTGTTAAAGAGCAAAGTGCTGATGTATATGCCTCAAATATGGCAGAACGTGGGTTCGTAACTTTAGCAATTGATCTATCTTTTTGGGGTGAAAGTGATGGTAAACCACGCAATGCTGTTTCTCCGGATATTTATGCCGAAAACTTCAGTGCTGCAGTCGACTATCTCGGAACCCGCTCATTCATTGATAGAAACAGAATTGGTGCTATAGGAATTTGTGGCAGTGGGAGTTTTGTTATAAGTGCTGCAAAGATTGACCCTCGAATGAAAGCCATTGCAACAGTCAGTATGTATGATATGGGCTCAGCCAACCGTAATGCTTTGAATCATTCACAGAGTATTGAACAGAGAAAGAATATTATTGCGGAAGCTGCGGAGCAACGTTATGTTGAGTTTACAGGAGGCAAAACAAAGTATACAAGTGGAACTGTACATAAATTAGATGAAAACACTCATCCAATTCAGCGGGAATTCTACGATTTCTATCGCACTCCCCGAGGTGAATACACTCCGAAAGGAAGTTCTCGGGAGCTAACAACACACCCTACACTTACAAGTAATGTTAAGTTTATGAATTTCTATCCTTTCAATGATATTGAAACAATTTCTCCTCGTCCATTGCTCTTTATTACAGGAGACCATGCTCACTCAAAAGAATTTAGTGAAGATGCATATAAACGTGCTGCCGAACCAAAAGAATTATATATTGTACCTAACGCAGGACATGTTGATTTGTATGATAAAACCGATTTAATTCCATTCGACAAATTAACTATGTTTTTTAGCAAGAACTTATAACGGAAATTCAAGCGTTATTATTGAACATATTTGGTTGTTTTTGTCATAGGTGTAATAATTCTCAATTATTACACCTATTTTCTTTATCGAAAATTAATGCTGCACTCTATATTCATTTGGTGAAACACCAACACGTTTCTTAAACAGACGGCTAAAATGCTGAGGGTATTTAAAGCCCAGCTCATAAGCAATTTCGCTAACCGATTTACTGGTGTCATACACCATATCTTTTGCGGTTTCGATTAACTTTAACTGTATATGTTCCAAAGCTGATTTTCCGGTTTCTTTCTTTATCAAATCGCCCAGATAGTTTGCTGATAGATTGAGCTTATCGGCACAGTATCCTACGGTAGGCAGACCAATGTTCTGTGGTCTGTCCGACGAAAAATAATCTCCGAGCAGATTCTCAAACCGAACAATTACATCTTTATTTATATGTTCACGAGTTATAAACTGGCGATCATAAAAGCGCTTGCAATAATTAAGCAACAGTTCTATGTTTGATGTTATCAAAGTCTTGCTGTGTTTATCAATAGAATGATTCAATTCCAGTTCTATTTTATGTAAGCAATCAATAACAACAACTCTCTCCTGCTCTGACAAGTGAAGAGCCTCATTGACTTCATAAGAAAAGAAAGTGTAGTCTTTCATATTTCGTCCCAGCGAGGTGCCACGGATCAAGTCCGGATGGAACAACAATGCCCAGCCTTTTGGCTGAAAATACTCGCCGTTATCTTCTACACCTAGAACCTGCCCCGGTGCAATGCATACCAATGTTCCTTCCTGATAGTCATAATAGTTGCGTCCATAAATCAGATCTCCGCATTTTACATCTTTCAGATATATGGCATAAAAGCCGAAATTATGACGCATATGTGTTATCTTGTTAGACTTTGACATATCAACAACACTAACTAATGGGTGTAATGTTTCCAGTCCGAGAAAGGCATTATAATCACATATATTATCTATTTTTATAATCTCATTCATAAGCATTTATATATTAGTTGCAAGACAAAAGTAGAACTTTTTTTGTTATTTAATTCATAAGACTGCTGGTATCTGTAATAATGGTATGTTTATCAGTAAAATGTATAACATTCACCCCGGAAATCCGACATAATTTTGCATCGTGATTATTTCGAAGCTGAAATAAGACTATTTTTTCAAATTTAAACATTAATATATATGAAACAGCGTAAATTAGGTACTCAGGGATTAGAAGTATCTGCACTAGGATTAGGGTGCATGGGTTTAAGTTTTGGTTATGGCCCTGCTACAGATAAGCAAGAGGCTATCAAATTAATTAGAAGAGCTTACGAATTAGGTGTAACATTTTTTGATACTGCCGAAATATATGGCCCTTTTACCAATGAAGAAGTTGTTGGCGAGGCGATTGCTCCATTTAGAAACGAAATTGTAGTTGCTACCAAATTTGGTTTTAACTTTAAGAATGGTCAGCCTGTTGGTTTAAACAGTAAACCAGAGTACATCCGTCAGGCTGTAGAAGGTTCTTTAAAAAGATTAAATGTAGAAGTCATAGATTTGCTATATCAGCATCGAATTGACCCGAATGTTCCTATTGAGGATGTTGCCGGTACAGTTAAAGATTTAATTCAGGAAGGTAAAGTAAAATACTTTGGTATGTCTGAAGCTGGAGCTACCAATATTCGTAAAGCTCATGCTATTCAGCCGGTGTCAGCCTTGCAAAGCGAATACTCTATGTGGTGGCGGGAACCTGAAACAAAGACTTTTGAAACTCTTGAGGAACTAGGAATTGGCTTTGTACCTTTCAGCCCTCTTGGCAAAGGCTTTTTAACAGGGAAAATTGATGTAAATACAGAATTAGATGCCAACGACTTTCGTAATGGTATACCTAGATTCGATGTTGAAAACCGAAAAGCAAATCAAGCTTTGGTTGAATTGATTACCCAAATTGCTCAGAAAAAAGAGGCAACACCTGCACAAGTTGCCTTAGCATGGATTCATGCTCAAAAAGAATGGATTGTGCCAATTCCTGGAACAACAAAAATACACCGACTTGAAGAAAATGTAGGAGCTGCAAATCTTGAATTAAATAAGGATGATTTAACTCAGATTGAAACTGCATTAGCAAAAATAGATATTCTTGGACATCGATATCCTGAAAGCAGCCAAAAGATGGTTGATAATGATTAAGATGAAGAACGTAGTAACAATATTAATGATTGCTGTAATTTTATTCTTCAGCCAAAACAATCAATTAAATGCACAAAATATGAAAGAAGAAATTCCTGAAATAAGTAATTTCCCTGTAGGAGACAAACTGCCCGAAATGTATTCTAAATACTTTATCGGACAGGCTTATCTGGCTCCATTGACAAAAAATAAAGATCTGAATTGTCCGATAGCTAATGTAACCTTTGAACCGGGTTGCCGCAATAATTGGCATAGCCATACTGGTGGCCAGATTCTTGTTGTAATAGGTGGCAAAGGGTATTACCAGGCTAAAGGCGGACCAGCACGTTTGCTTTTACCGGGTGATGTGGTTGAGATTCCGGCTAATGTGATTCACTGGCATGGAGCTGCTCCAGATAGCTGGTTCTCGCATCTGGCAATTGAAACAAATCCTCAGTATAATCAAAATACATGGTTAGAAGCAGTGGATGACGAGCAGTATAAAAAAGCAACTGCCGATTCAAACAACAAAGAGATCAAGCTTACTAAAGTAGCTATTAAAAATCATGAAGAATTATGGCCCGGTTATGAATCAAAAGCAGCTAAAACAGATCCTGAATTGATTGAGATATTCGATAACTGGGCTTTCGACGAGGTTATCAGCTATGGCAACATTGACACCAAAACCCGGGTGATGATGATTATGGGTTCCACCATTGCTCAAGGTGCACTTACAGAATATAAGATGTTTGTAAATGGAGCTCTCAATGTGGGTGTCACACCGGTTGAAATTAAGGAAATTCTGTATCAATCGGTTGCTTATGTTGGAGTGGCTAAGGTGATAGACTTTATTAATGCTGCTAACGAGACATTTACGGAACGCGGTATTGCTTTACCGGTAAAAGGTCAATCAACCACTACACCCGAAACTCGTTTGGAGAAAGGATTGGCTCTTCAGAAAGATATTTTTGGAGATGTCATTGATAAAATGTACGAGCAGTCGCCAAAGAATCAGCTGCATATACAAAAGTACTTGTCGGCAAACTGTTTCGGTGATTACCAAACTCGCACAGGTTTAGATACAAAGACAAGAGAGCTTTTAACTTTCTCTATGCTCATCAGTATGGGTGGCACTGAATCGCAGGTAAAAGGTCACATTCTTGGAAACGTAAAAGTGGGCAATGACAAAGAGACCTTGCTAAGTGTAACCACACAACTTTTACCCTACATTGGATATCCTCGCACCCTGAATGCATTAAAATGCTTAAACGAAGTTATTCCTGAATAAACAAAATGTATCAGTAATAATGGTATGCATATCAGTAATTTGTATAACAATCACCTAAAAAATAGAGGATAAATTTGCATTGTGAATTAAATACTAACAATAAAAAAACAATTAAAATGAAAGATTTCACTTACTACAATCCTACCCGAATAGAATTCGGAATGGGCAAAGAGAAAAATATAGGAAAATACATTGCTGAATATGGTGTATCAAAAGTATTAATCGTTTATGGTTCAGAACGAATAAAGAAGAGTGGTTTATTTGATACAATTGCAAAATCACTAACCGATAATAGAATAAACTTTGAGCAATTAGGCGGCGTGCAAAGTAATCCACTGTTAAGCAAGGTATATGAAGGTATTAAACTAGCTAAAGCTAAAGGATTGGAAGCTGTACTAGCTGTTGGTGGTGGTTCTGTTCTAGACTCATCAAAAGCCATTGCCGCGGGAGCTGCATACGAAGGCGATGTTTGGGATTTCTTTACATATAAAGCTGTACCTAACAAAGCATTAAAGATTTTCGATATTATGACGCTTGCCGCTACTGGTAGCGAAATGAATAACTACGCTGTTGTTACAAATGATGAAACAAAACAAAAACTTAGTCTTGCGGGGGCTGCTACATTTCCAACCGTTTCGGTAATAAACCCTGAACTGCAGACTTCTGTTACTAAAGAATACCTAGTTTATTCGGCAGCAGATATTTTTGCTCATAGCTTAGACATGTATTTATCGGCGACCTATTTACCTGAATTTATTGCCGGACACGTTGAAAATATCCTTAAGACAGTAATGCGCACCACTGAAATTCTGTTGGTTGACGGAAATAATCTTGAAGCAAGAGGCGAATTTGCTTGGGCTGCTACACAAGCGTTGAATTTCACGACTTTCTGCGGAGTAGAAAATAATCGTTTTGATACCCATTTTATAGAACATACATTATCTGCTGAGTATAATATTGCTCACGGTGCTGGTCTGTCTATTATTGTTCCTGCATGGATGAAATGGCAAAAGAACAATCTTCCTGAACGTTTCGAGCAGTTTGCTAAAAACATTTTCAATGTTGAAGGTGCAGATGCAGGAATTGAGGCTTTAAAACAATGGTATTCAAAAATCGGAACTCCTGTAACACTTAAAGAAGGTAATATCCCGGAAGAAGACATACCTGTATTGGTTGAAAAACTATCTGTTGTTGCCAGCATGTGGGGAGCTGAAAGTCTCTATACCAAAGAGATGATTACAACTGTGCTTGAAAATGCAAAGTAGTTGAAATAACAATATACTAAATGAGAACTAGATCTTTTTTAATTGCTATTGTTGCAATGTTACTTTCGGGTATTGGCATGCAGGCTCAGTCTGCATCACCAAGCAAGAAAATTCTGGTGGTTTACTTTTCACATAGTGGAAATACCAAAGAGATTGCTAATCAGATAAAGGAACTTACAGGTGGCGATATTTTTGAGATTCAGCCAGCAAAGGCTTATCCAAGTGATTATCAAGCATGCGTAGATCAGGCTAAGAAGGAGATTAACGCTAATTATAAGCCTACTTTGAAAACAAAGTTAAAGAATATCAGCTCGTATGATATGATCTTTGTAGGCTCTCCTTGCTGGTGGGCAACAATGGCACCACCGGTTGCAACATTCTTGTCGAGTTATGACTTTACAAGAAAAACTATTGTTCCGTTTATGACACATGAAGGAAGCCGAATGGGACGTTATGCATCAGACATTAAAAAGCTTTGTCCGAAAGCTAAAATTCTGGAAGGGCTACCAGTCAGAGGAAGTAATGTAAAGGAGGCTAAAGGTAATGTTAATAAGTGGCTGCGTGAAATAAAAGTGATAAAGTAATAACTATTTTATGAAAAAAAAAGTTTTAATACTATCGGCCAGTCCAAGAAAAGGTGGTAATTCAGATACATTATGTAATCAGTTAATGGAAGGTGCACAACAGGCTGGACATCAGGTTGAAAAAATATTTCTGAAAGAGAAGAAAATAAACTATTGCACTGGTTGTGGAGCATGCTATAACCGTGGCAATGGATGTTCTCAAAAAGACGATATGGAAAATATGCTGAATAAGATGATTGATGCAGATATTATTGTTATGGCAACGCCTGTATATTTCTATACAATGAATGGACAAATGAAAACGTTTATTGACCGTACTTGCTCACGATATACTGAAATTAACAACAAAGAGTTTTATTTTATTGTGACTGCAGCAGATGATGATAAGGCATTAATGACAAGAACCATAGAAGAATTTCGGGGATTTTTGTATTGTCTGGAAGGGGCAACAGAAAAAGGCATTATCTACGGTACTGGAGCATGGCAGATAGGTGATATAAAAAATAAGCCTGTTATGGAAGAAGCATATAAAATTGGAGTAAACATTTAATTGCTAGATTTTTTTTTGAGGGGAGCTAATATAGCTCCCCTTTTTGCATATTTATAATTCATTAGATTATTAAAAAAAACAATGTTTGTTGTCTCTTTGTTTTAGTTGTGTGTATGTAGGGTTAGCTCTAATAATTTACAAGAATACCGGTGATTAAACTTATTACTAATTCAACTCATAAACAACCTGACTATGAAAAAGAATCGTGCCAATTCAGTCTTTACGCTCCTATCCTTATTGGGAGCCATAATAGTTTTGTCTTTGGGATGCACTAAAGAAGAGCCATTTGCAATTTTAAATGATTCATCTGATGAAAGCGTTCAAACACGTGCTGTAACAAATTCCAGCGAACCACAATTTGTAGCAAACGAATTACTTGTTAAATTTAAAACAGGTACATCTTCTTCGGCTAAGGATAGTGCATTAAAACATGTTAGTGGAACTGTGACCGAGAAGATTCTTACTCATGCAATGAAACATGCAGGAAATAAAGATGGGATTTTGCTGATAAAAACACCCAAAGATGTAACAAATGCTGTTGGATTATTAAAAAAGTTGGGAAGTGTAGAATATGCAGAACCTAATTATATTTATACTATAGATGCAATTGCAAATGACACATATTATTTAAATAGTAGTTTATGGGGTATGTATAGCGCATCAACTTCACCAACAAACCAATATGGTTGCGGAGCTGCTGCAGCTTGGTCGGCCGGCCATACTGGTTCTGCCAATATCTATGTGGGAATTATTGATGAAGGATATATGTATACTCATGAAGATCTTGCAGCTAATGTTGGTCAGAATCCCGGTGAGATTCCCAATAATGGAATAGATGATGATATGAATGGTTATATTGATGATGTATACGGCTGGGATTTTACTAAAAACAGCGGAACTATTTTTGATCCAAAAGGTGATGATCATGGTACTCATGTGGCAGGAACTATAGGTGCTGTAGGCAACAATGGAAAAGGAGTAGCAGGTGTTTGCTGGAACATCAAACTACTTAGCGGTAAATTCCTGGGTAAAAGAGGAGGAACTACAGCGAATGCAGTTAAAGCTGTTGACTATTTCACAGGCTTGAAGAATGCAGGAGTTAACATTGTAGCTACTAACAACTCCTGGGGAGGCGGTGGCTATTCACAATCTTTGTATGATGCAATTGAAAGAGCTAACAACGCCGGAATTTTATTTATTGCAGCAGCAGGAAATGAAGGAAGAAACCTTGATGTAACCCCCTCCTATCCGGCATCATATACAAATAGCAATATTATTTCTGTAGCTTCTATTACAAGCACGGGAGGTTTATCTTCCTTCTCCAATTACGGTAAAACATCTGTAGATATTGGTGCACCGGGATCTAATATAATTTCTTGCATACCTAAAAATACGAAGGGAATTATCACTTCCAGTTATGCATCTTATAGTGGCACATCAATGGCTACACCACATGTCACTGGTGCAGCAGCTCTATATCTATCGACTCATCCGGGAGCCGGAGTTTCGGCTATTATAAATGCTATTAAAAGTAGTGCAACACCTACAGCTTCACTTTCAGGTAAATGTGTAACAGGAGGACGTTTAAATGTCAGTGGGTTTTAGGCAAGGTATCTATAAGTAATATGCCGAAGATAAATTAAGATAAACGCTTATATATTATTAAAGCTAAATGATTAAGCCATAAATGATCAAAATTCGACCATTTATGGCTTTTTATTTTCTTTTCAACATATTTATTTGTTGTATCTTTGGACAAAAGAATAGAACTAACTTTTAAACTTATGAAAAACAAATTACTACTTTTTGCAGCAGCAGCTATGCTGAGTGTATCTTCACCTCAATTATCAGCACAAACAAAATCATTTAAAAAAGGAGAATTTAAACAATGGGCTCAAACTCCACCTATGGGATGGAATAGTTGGGATTGCTACGGTCCTACTGTGACAGAGAGTGAAGTTAAAGCCAATGCTGATTATATGGCAACCAATCTTAAGGCTTACGGCTGGGAATATATTGTTGTTGATATTCGTTGGTTTATAGAAAACGATAAGGCAGGCGGATATAATGAAAAGGATCCAATCTATGTAATAGACCAGTATGGTAGATATATGCCGGCTCTTAACCGTTTTCCTTCTGCAAAAGATGGCAAAGGTTTCAAAGCACTTGCTGATTATGTTCATTCCAAAGGATTGAAATTCGGTATCCACATTATGCGCGGTATTCCCAAAGTGGCTGTTGAGAAAAAGCTACCTATTAAAGGAACTAACGGTATTACTGCAGATCAGATTTATTCTACAGAACTGCAATGCCAATGGTTGCACGATAACTACACTATTGTAGCCAACAAACCGGGTGCTCAGGAATATTACAATTCTATTTTCGAGCTTTATGCTTCATGGGGAGTAGACTTTATTAAGATTGACGATTTATCTCGTCCTTATCACCAGGGAGAGATTGATCTTATACGTAATGCTATTGATCATTGTGGACGAAAGATTGTGCTAAGTACTTCTCCAGGAGAGACTCCGATAGAGAATGCCGATCACGTTCGTACTCATGCAAATATGTGGCGTATGGTAGATGATGTTTGGGATACTTGGGGACATGTGACTCATCTTTTTGATATCTGCCAGAAATGGTATCCATATATTGCTCCGGGAACATGGCCTGATTGTGATATGATTCCATTGGGACGTATTTCTGTTCGCGGTGAAAGAGGAAACGATCGTATGACTCGTTTAACCAAAGATGAGCAATATACACTGATGACTCTATTCTCTATTTTCCGTTCTCCTCTAATCTTTGGTGGCGATCTTCCTAGCAATGATGCATTTACCTTATCTTTGCTAACCAATAAAGCTGTATTAAAAATGCATCGTGAAAGTAAAAATGTTCGCCAGCTTTATCAAAAAGACAAGAAAGTAGCCATCACTTCTAAGGATTCAAAAACCGGTGAAACATATTTGGCTCTGTTTAACTTATCAGATGACAAAGCAGCTCAAAAGGTAAGTGTAAGCTTAGCAGACTTGGGCATTAAAGGCAAATGCACAATAACTGATATGTGGAGTGGCAAGAAAGTTGGAACTTTCTCAAAAGAATTCTCCCAGTCATTTAATAGTCATGCCTGCGGTTTGTATAAACTGAGAACAATAAAGTAGCTGCATTAACCAGGAATGAGTTAAATTTCAGATATTTAATTCATTCCTGATGAACAATATGCAAATGTACTAGTTACATTTATATATTAATCAATAAACCAGCATTATTATGAATCAGATTCCAAGAGGTAGAATTACTAATCCTTGCATTACACAGCTCATGGAGGATGAGATTTTTGTTTTTGGTTCTAACCTGGAAGGTATGCACTATGGCGGAGCAGCCAGAACAGCATGCCGTTGGGGAGCAATAATGGGACAAGGAGTAGGAATGCAGGGACAGACTTATGCAATTCCTACAATGTCGGGATCTGTTGCATCCATTGTTCCGTTTGTTGATGAGTTTATACGCTTTGCTAAAGCAAATCCTGATATGCGTTTTTTAGTTACCGAGATTGGTTGTGGCATAGCTGGCTACACTCCAAATGAAATAGCTCCGTTGTTTCGTGATGCAGTATCTGCTGAAAACATCTGTCTGCCTGAAAGATTTTGGGAAGTACTATTAAAACAGACTTAATAAATGAAATAAAGCCTGCCTAAAAAGATTTTAGGCAGGCTTATTATTTTTACTTCATACAAAATGCAGATCAATCTTAAAATAAAAAAGTTGAACTAGCAAAGCAAAAAGTCTGGTATTTATAAATGGAATGGATCTTCTACAACAATGTTCCGCCTCAAAGCTTCCTGACTATCTATATCCGTAACCTGTAATTCTGTAGAACCTTTCTTTTTATAGTATAAATCACCTTTTTCATCGGTTTCAAATTGCAATTCTTCCCATATTTTACCCAGATAATGCTTGTTGCAATCTTTATCTATAAAGAATTCAACCTCATCTTCTGATTCATCGGTTAACTTCTCTACGAATATATCTTTGGGGTCTAGTTTCACAAAGACATTTTGATCGATAGTTTCGTCGTAGCATTCCCAAAATCTATATTTTCCCATAGTAGTATTTATTTAGAGGTTAATAAATCAGGAACAATTTGTTGCGACCCAACTTTAGGTCTTTCAATTAATGAAACATCTAAAAATAGCTTATTGTTTTGACATAAACAAGGATTTTAGCCTTAATTTTAAGTAGTAAACATTATTATCACCAACATTGGCTAATAAGACTTCAACTGGCATGCACAGACTTAGCATGAACAAATCATTTTTTGCATTGTTGATAAATTATATCAATCAGATATTTACTCTTAATCTGATTGATTAACCTGAAAATTAATCAGATATGGGAAAAACAAAAAACTTAACTCAGATTTACGGATACATGATTTGCCTTGTATCCATAATTGTATTTCTTACCAGCGTAACGTCTATTATTAATGCAGTAATTGATAAAACAGATCCTCTACATTCAACTTATGACTCCCAACAACTAGCTACATTCGAAGTTTATAAGCTTGAACAGATGAAGTCTTTCAATACGAAAGATCCTGAAATAAAGAAAGAATTACCTACTGATGCTCAACTTCGGAATATTTATAATGATATAAGGCAGGAAAAAATAAACCGGGTAGTTTTTCAATCAAATAAATCGATCATTGTTAGCAGTAGTTTAATTTTGCTATGCATTATTTTTTTCTGGACTCACTGGCGTGTAGCACACAAAAACTTTTTTAAAATTGAAGAAGAATCTTGATTGCTAAAATCTTTTCAAACTTTTCATTCTTTTGCTTGCATATACCATGTTTTTTGTCGAATATTGCCTTATAACAATTGTCGGACAAATGAATAATTGATTTACTCAACAATTTAAAAAAACAATTAATCAAGAGAGAAGGAGGAAAGAATGGAACCTAAAATGGCCAAGAAAGGCCCATTTGCAGTAGAGTTGGAAGCTGGAAAGGAATACTACTGGTGTACTTGCGGTCAAAGTAAGAACCAGCCATTTTGCGATGGTTCTCACGCTTGTACGGAGTTTACTCCACTTGCTTTCACCCCTAAAGAATCGGGAAAGGCTTTTTTGTGTGGATGCAAAAGAAGCAAGAATCCACCCTATTGTGATGGAGCACATACAAAGCTCTAATCAATTCTAAAAACAATTTTATATTTATCACTATTTATGACCTTTGATTTTCAAATCAAAGGTCATAATTCTTTATATATAGATTATAAATAAAGAGGCTTCGATTATGATTATCTATGTCTATCGCGAGCTATCAAAAAAGAAACTAAAAACTAGAAAAAATGAATCAGGAAGGACTTAAAAACACAATAGAATCTTTTGATAATACAGACCTGATGCCGGTACTGTTTGTGGGGCATGGCAATCCAATGAACGCCATTGAGGAAAATGAGTTTGTTTCTGGCTGGCGAAATATCGGCAAATCAATCCCAACACCAAACGCAATATTATGTATCTCTGCACATTGGGTAACACGCGGTACTCATGTTACAGCGATGGAGAAACCTGTAACCATCCATGACTTTGGCGGATTTCCTCAAGAGCTTTTTGAAGTTCAATACCCTGCTCCGGGAAGCCCGGTACTTGCAAAAGAAGTAAAAGGTTTAGTAAGCAATACAGTTGTAGAACTGGATGAGAAATGGGGACTCGATCACGGTTGCTGGAGTGTATTAAGGCATATTTATCCCAATGCAGATATTCCGGTAGTTCAGCTAAGTCTGGACTATTATCAGGATGCTCAATACCACTATGAACTGGCGAAAGAACTGTCATCGCTTCGCAAAAAAGGAGTTCTGATTGTGAGTAGCGGAAATCTTGTTCACAACCTCAGAATGATTGCCTGGGATAAGTTTAATGAACCGGAATATGCTTACGACTGGGCCAGTGAAGCTCTTGAGAAAATGAAGAAACAAATTCTTGCAAACGATCATCAATCGCTTATTAATTACAAAATGCAAGGCGAGGCTTTTAAACTGGCCATTCCAACGTCTGAACATTATTTACCTCTGATTTACACGCTTGCACTAAAAGAAGAAAATGAAAAAGTAAGTTTTTTCAATGACAAAACAGTAGCAGGTTCGCTTGCTATGACTTCTTTGTTAATTGAAAAAGAATAGAACATAGTAACATAAAGAACGTTTAGCTAATCCGTTGGATTAGCTAAACTGAAACATAGAATAACATTTTCAATAGATAGTAGGCCTTATTTATTTAAGGTCTACATCTAAAATAAAATTAGAGTACTACTTTATTTAAAAAGGTGTAGGTCTTTAGTACATTTATTCATCAGTAATTTGCTAAACTCTGGTTATATTACAGAAAAGTATATAACAAAAGGTCTCAATTGTTGCAAGAAACGAAATAAACATATAAATTCGCATATAATCATTAAACAAGCACGATGGAATTTGCAATTATATTGCTTCTTTTGGTTCTTAACGGAATCTTCTCTATGTACGAAATCGCATTAATTTCATCAAGTAAAGCGAGACTGGAGACATTGGTCAGTAAAGGAAATCAATCGGCCAAAAATGTACTTAAGCAGTTGGGAGAACCAGATAAATTTCTCTCTACCATTCAAATTGGAATTACTCTTATTGGAATTGTATCCGGAGCTTTCGGTGGAGTTGCCGTTGCTCATAATGTGGAACCGCTTTTTAAAATGATTCCAGCCACCGAGCCCTATGCAGCAGACATGGCTCTTATTGTAACTGTTGCTTTTATTACTTATTTATCTCTTATAATAGGCGAACTGGTACCTAAATCCATTGGTCTGTCCAACCCCGAAAAAATTGCAATTACCCTTTCTCCTTTCATGTCGGTAATAACAAAAATTACTTATCCTTTTGTATACCTGCTAAGCGTATCTACCAAACTATTAAATAGGATTCTTGGAATTAAAGGACATGAGCGTACCATTACACAGGAAGAACTGAAAGTCATTCTTCATCAGAGTTCAGAACAGGGAGTTATTGATAAAGATGAAACGAACATGCTGAGGGATGTGTTCCGTTTTGCCGACAAGCGGGCTAATGAATTGATGACTCACCGTACAGATGTGGTTTTTCTTCACACAGATTACACTCAGAAAGAGGTTTTAGACATCATTGATAAGAAACACTTCAGCAAATACTTGTTAACCGATAGTTCTCAGGATGAAATTATTGGTGTGGTATCCGTAAAGAATATCATTACAATGATTGGCTATGACGGAGAATTTGATCTGAAAAGTATTGCCCAGCCCCCACTCTTCATACCAGAAAGTCTTTATGCAAAGAAGGTTCTGGAACTGTTCAAGAAGAACAAAAACAAGTTTGGCGTTGTAGTTAACGAGTATGGCGGAATAGAAGGTATTATCACTCTGCACGATCTTACAGAAAGTATATTTGGTGATATACTTGAGGAGAACGAAGTGGCCGAAGATCCTATTGTAAAGCGAAAAGATGGCTCTTACCTGGTAGATGCCTCCATGAATCTTGGAGATTTTATGGAAGAAATGGGCATTTTGTTCTACGATGATCTGGAAGGCGAAGATTTTACTACACTCGGTGGCTTAGCCATGTTTTATATCGGACGTATTCCCAAGGCCGGGGACATATTTACATATCAGAATCTACAATTCGAAGTAATGGATATGGATAATGGAAGGGTTGACAAACTCCTGGTAATTATTAAATAAAAGAACTATTTTCCACTCACATAAATCAATTATTATCATGAAAAAATTACTATTTTTATTAGCATTGGCAGCTATGGTATCTTGCCAGCAGAAAACAAAAGATGCAACTGCAGAAGGGGCAGCAAAGGACAGTACCGAAGCAAAACTAGATCCGGCACTGGGGGCACTGCAAACAAAAACTTTCGAAGGTGTTCTTCCTGCTCAAGGCAAAGGATTGCGTTACACTCTTACTGTGAAGATTCAGGAAAAGAGCGACAACGGTACATATGAATTGCTAAAAACATACATTGAAGGATATGAAGGTAAAGACCTTACATACGCTCAGAATGGTACTGTAAAAACTATCCATGGAACAAAAGCTGATAAAAACGCTATCGTTTGGGAACTTACTCCTGAGAAGAATAGCGAAATCAGTTATTATCAAGTTGAAAATGACAAAGTTATTATGCTTTCTCAAAAGATGAACAAAACTCCGGATTGGAAGAAATATGTTCTTTCTTTGAAAAAATAAAATTCAATCAATATGCAACTTCTACAAATAGAAGTTGCATATTCTTTCAAATGCTTTATTGAATTCCTTATCTACTGCGTCAGCAATAGATGTAAGCGCCGGGAAGGGATCTTCATGCTTATAAGGATAGCTAAAATCCAGAATATCTACTTCAATAGGTATATCTCTTTTTATTCCCTGTAATGTATTAATCACCTCATAAGGAGGAACCACCGTATCTTTTTCCAGAGTAACAGCTAATACACGATTATGCATTTCGCGGAATCTATTTTCTCTGAAGCTGGTGAATGTTTTATAATTCAGCATACTGCGGAAATTAACTCCTTCGGGATGAGAATCACCTAAGTATGTTCGCAACATCTTATCACGTTTCATATGACTTTCCAGATGTTCTACCACAAATGAGTAAAGGCTTACATTTGCTTCGCTGTCTAATATAAACTTAGAAACAGGAGAAAGCCGGTTAAATACAGCCCCTCCACAAAATAAACAAAGTTTAGACTTTGAGAAATATCCTTCATAATTAGTCATCATCAATATTTGCGCCAAAAAGCCACCAATGGAATATGCAAAGAAATCAATTGAAGCATCAGCCTCAATATCCGGATGCTGATTTGCTTTGATATCTTTCATTAATGATATTACATCATAATAAGTTTGTAAACCGGACCATATAAAACGTTGCGGCTTATTATGAAGACGAGTGCTGATAGCAACATTGGATAATGTAGAACAAATAACTTCGGGATGTCTACTCTTTCTTTGCTGACTAATAGCATACATCTGATGTGAATCACTCCAGCTAAGAGGTGCACGATTCATGTGGAAAGCAATAGGGAATAACAAAACAGCCTTTCCGGTTTTATCGACCAAAGTCTTTGCCCATGTAGAATATTTAGCCCAATGCTTTTCATTGAAACCATGAAACATGAGAATAACTTCTTTAACCTTCTGGTTTCCGGCAGGGCGAAACATATGGTAACGGAAATGAATGTTTTCAGGTATCTCTGCGTCACTCATATTAAGCATATCCTGAATAATATCCGGTTCATAATCGGGATCCTCCGAAGAACAATACTCGTATGTATCATGATTATAAGCTCCACCAGGTAGAATATCTCTGGATTTAGAATCAAAATCGAAGTTTCGGACAATTACATTATCATCTATTATAATTTCGTCGTCCTCATAATTTAGCAATTCTTTAAGCTTTGCGTGTAAGTCAACGTATTTCATTAATAACCTCCATTTATGTTGTTAAACGCAAATATAAAGCTAAACAGACATAAACGTTACAACTATTAAGCAAAATTATATATAAAATTAACTTCGTAAATTAATTATTGTGCTGTTCTTATAATCTATAGACGCACAAACGTCTTAAATAAAATTACTACTTTAAACCAAAAGTATATTTTAAGCCTAAACGAATTTCAAACGTACTGGAAGTAACATCTTCATGATAATCATAATGCGATCTTCTGTAATATAAGAAAGAACCAAAAGTTGCTCTTAAACAAGAAGACAGATTAAGATTCATAACGGGATTAAGAATAAAAAAGGCTGTATTTCCTTTATCTCCCTGAGTATTTAGATATAAATACGGATCTTCTGTACTTTTAATCTCTGCGTCGCTATATCCTTTCCATGTAAACAAATTATAATAAAAAAGATTTAGATCAAGACTTCCATATTTCCGGGATTCTATAGATGTATAATTTTTTATACTATATCCACTTCCAAGGTTATAATTACGACCTAATCTATAGTAGTCAGTTAAAGTACCTCCAAGCAAAACTAAATTCAAATAAGTTCTGTGCCAAATGGATACTTTCTTTGTTGCAGGGAATAAATATGCCATTCCTAAACCAAATGTAGCTCCTTCTGCAAGTTTAAAAGGAATACTTTTTGAATCTTTAAGTACAATTTCTGAATTATAATAATCAAAGTGTTGAAAAAGACCTATTAATGCTTTATGTCCAGGCAAGGGTTCATAACATTTAGCTGCAAGTTTAGCCACTAAACTAACATTGCTAACAATAGGTTGAGTTCCTCCTAGGTTAAAAAGTACATTAAATTTAAAGAAATCATAAGGTTTAGTAGTTTCATTGCTCAATATATCTCCATAATTCATCTGATATTCCAGATATGCATTATTGTTTTGTCTAAAAAAACGGTTATCATCAGCCATGTAACGATCTCCTAAACTTACAGATATATTCACTGGCATTTTTTCATAATCAATATATTTATAATATTTATGTCTCACTTTCCAGGCTTTACCAGTAATAATACGGTTGAGTCCTCTTACCGGAGAAACTACAGTACCTACAAATTCGCGCCATAAACGATCGGCACCCGTTTTTGAGTCGTCAAGTACTAAAGTTGAAAGTCGATAAGATACTTCTCAAAGAGCTGCACCTCCAAAGCTTGTACTTAGTAAGTCGTTAATGGATGGCGGAGTTGTTTCAGCACATAATTCCCACGAAAAGCTTCCCATAAAGGAATAAGGAAGTGACTCCCAATAATTAAGACCGTTACTGCGGGCTGCACTAAAAAACAAACTACCATGAATAGGATGAAGCAACTGATTGGAAGCAAAAAGATCGTTATCCCATACAAAACCTCTTTTAATATTTGCGCGAATGCTTTTAAGGCTAATCTTTGCATAATCTGCTTTTCTCTCAAAACGATTATCGGCCCAGACCGCAGTATTTATCATTATATTCTCAAAAGCTGCCCGCCATGGATGTTTTATCATTCGTACAGAATCATTGTAAACAAACAAAGAATCTGCCTGCTGAGCACAAATTTCACCCATCGCCAGTAAAGAAAGAACTATATATACAAGTATTCTTTTCATCTTTCTATTCATTTAAAATAGTACAATACCAAATTCCAGAATTTTTTTATTTTCAAAGGTTTCCTTAGAATCGTAATGCCTTGTATGGGAATATCCTCCTGATGCAAAAATTCCAAACCGGTGAAATGGATGAAACTCCAGATTACATCTCGCCTGCAACGAGTATAAACGATTAGGAAAATCTGTTTTATCACCATCATTAAGATTCTCGATATGGTAATAACCAGCATCAGCACTTATATAAAATACTTTAAAGACATTCACTCCTAGCCCAAACCTATAAAAGATAGCACCGGAAGTTTTATTATCAAATGTTTTATAATTAGTTCCCATGCCTATAATTGTATAAGAATAACCATTTCTGAAACGAAGTGCTAAATTATTCTGAACTATATTACTTCCATATGCCATTAATTGAATTCGTGTTCTAGGACTTATATTCACTAATCCAAGCTTTACAGCCGAGGTATCTTCGCTATAATTTATTATACCCATCTGTAATCCACGTACCTCTCCTGTGCTAAAATTTAATAACCCAAGCTGAAATCCTTTTACTCCTGCAGCATAATTACCTGCCCCTATCTGAACTCCATGAATTCTATCAGCACAAACATTTGTTAAAGCTGATATCTGAAAAAGGTTGGAGGAAGATGAAGCTATATTTACTCCTAAAGAAGCTTGCAACCCACTGAAATTAGATCCGGCCATATTTGCAGCTCCAGCTAACTGTACTCCTCTTGAATTTCCTATTGAGAAATTTGTAATTCCGGCAATCATAATCCCTTTTGTATGCATTACATTGGTATTCTGAATAGTTGCAATCTGAATTCCATGCATATGCCCCTTAACCATATTAAACAATCCTGAAATTTGCAACCCGCTCATATTTCCATTCACATACTCTCCAACTCCTGAGAATGTCAATCCATTTATATTTTCTTGATTTTTATGAGCTAAAATATTTAACCCAATTCCATTTAATCGATAAGTCTTAGAATATAATCCTAAACTAAAATTTGTTGTACAAAGCGAGTCGTAGGAAGCTATTGCTACAGGATTCCATATAGAAAAGTTAATGGGATGGATCTTGTTTTGTGCATTAAGCAAAACAATTGATAACATCATCAATATAGCCACTATTAATCTTTTCATTATAATTGTTTATAAAGGTTACTTTTAAGGTCTTTGAACAATGTTAATAACAATATAAATAGAAAAATAGTTTTAACTTTACGCAATCTTTTTTAGTTTTAGAAATGAGGCCTCAAATCAAAACAAATTTCAACAACTTAATTAGTATTATAGCATATAAATAGTTTCTGGTTGTATATTTGTTATATCAAAACCTTATTATATCTCACATTTTACAAGTCAGGCGATTACATAGATAGAATTTAAGCGTCATAATACTTATTACATATCAAACAATATCGTTCAGATACTTTATAAAAAAAATAATATATGGATTATAAATACTTATTTTCTGTTTTTTACTTACTTTTTCTTTGTCAAATAACCAATGCACAACCATTTCGTTTCATAGTGGCTAAAGATGGCAGCGGAACTCATACTTCAATTCAAAAAGCAATAAATGATTGTCCGGATAATGAGCGTAGTCTCATTTTTGTTAAGAATGGAACTTACGAAGAAAAAGTATCCATTGGAACTCGAGCATCAAAATCTCTGAAGCAAATTAGTCTGATAGGCGAAAGCGTAAATGATGTAATAATAACTTCTCCAGATGCAATTGGGAATGGAGCAACCAACGTTTATGGTGCAACAACCTTTGCTATTTATGCTAATGACTTTTATGCAGAAAACATCACGTTTCAGAATACAGCTGGAAACAAAGGACAGGCTTTAGCGTTAGATACAGAGGAGGACCGACAGGCTTTTAAGAACTGCCGTTTATTAGGATTTCAGGATACTTATCGCTCAAGGAAAGGACGTAGGTTCTATTTCAAAGATTGTTTTATTCAGGGAGCAACTGATTTTATTTATGGCGGCGGAACAGTCTTTTTCGATGATTGTACAATTAATTGTGTTAAAGGCGGAAGTTACATTTCTGCTCCTGAAGATATTTCATATTACGAAAAAACAACTTCAGGAAAGACTCTTCGTTATGGATTTATTTTCAGAAATTGTGATATAACAGCAAAAGCAGATGTTGCAGATAATTCTTATTATTTAGGTAGACCCTGGAATATGGAATGTGGTTCTATTTATTTGAATTGCAGGACGGGAAAACATATAAAACCAGAAGGTTGGTCTACCTGGAAAAGTACGAATCATTTATCGGCTTGCTTTGCGGAATATAATAGTATGAATATGAAAAGAACTCCCATAGATACAACTAAAAGAGTAAACTGGAGTTTTCAGCTAACGAAAGACGAAGTTGACACCTATTTAGGGATGAAACAGGTTTATTCAAAAATAAGTTCAGTTCCTTATAATCCGCAAGCTATGTGTACTGCTCTTTCTGCACCTGCCAAGCTTAGTAGAGATGGGAATACAATATCCTGGGAAACTGTTGATGGAGCTATTGGTTATTTAATCTTGCGAAACGGATTATTCTTAGCCACAACGACTAAGACTTCTTATACTGACGATACTGCTCAGATAAACAAAAAGTATACATACTCGGTTAAATCAGTAAGCATTAACGGGAATCTGAGTGCATCAGCATCCATTACAAGCTCAATAAAACGTATTAAAAAATAACATATATAAAACAAATATCATGAATTTATTGCAGTCATTCTTTTGTGCTGGCCTTTTGTTGGCTACAACAATTGCTCCGAACCAACTATCGGCTCAAACTCTGGCTTTTCCAACTGCCGAAGGATTTGGCAAATTTGCAACCGGCGGACGTGGCGGCGAGGTTGTTGAAGTAACTAATCTTAATGATAGTGGAGAAGGTTCTTTCAGATGGGCATTATCGCAGCATCCCAATACTCCTGTTACTATTGTGTTTCGCATTTCTGGCGTGATACAATTAAAATCGGATGTACGCTGTAAAAGAAATGGTCTGACAATAGCCGGACAAACAGCTCCGGGAGATGGTATTTGTTTTCGTGGTGGCAAACTGAATTTTGGAGGATCAAAGAATTTAATAATCCGTCATATTCGTTCTCGCATTGGAGGTATGACAGATTCGAAAGTCTTTATTCCAGGTGGGTCAATAGGTATTGAAAACTCTTCTGATTTTATTATTGATCATTGTACATTTGGTTGGTCGGCAGAAGAAAACATGACTATTTACGATAATCAAAGAACAACAGTTCAGTGGTGTTTAATTCATGAAGGCCTTTATACTTCTGGTCATGGAAAAGGAGAACGCAGCTATGGCAGTCAATGGGGAGGCCAATTTTCTACTTTCCATCACAATCTGTTAGCTAATAACAAGAACCGCACCCCTCGATTTAATGGTGCCAGAGGACATAATGATATAAATATCCTAACCGACTACGTAAACAATGTAAACTATAACTGGGGAAGAATAAACTCTTGCTATGGTGGTGATATAAATAACAATACATACAACCACATTAACATGGTAGGCAATTACTATAAACCCGGTCCGGCAAGACCTTCGGGCGAAAAATCCTATTTTGTTCAGGCATCGTATGGTAAGACTGATAAAGTATCTAACTGGTACTTATCCGGAAATGTAATGGAAGGAGATGCCGCTATGACAGCCAACAATAACTCAGGAATAGATCTTAGTGTGAATCCTGCTGCCAGCAGAGATACAATGATTGTTAATACTCCTTTTCATATTGACCCTGTTTATGCAGTAAAAACAGAAACAGCAAAGAATGCATATAAAAGTGTGCTGGCTGGCGCAGGAGCATTTCCGCGTGACGCTGTTGATTTGCGAATTATTAATGAAGTGCGTAATGGAACAGCAACAGGTAAGGGAACTGTAAAAAGATACATTTCTTCTATATCCGGAAAGGACACAACCTGGGTATATAATCAATATTATGGATTAAAATTGGGTATTATTGATGAGCCATCTGCCGTAGGAGGTTATCCTTTATACGTTACCAAAAATAAAATCTCAGACAAAGATCACGATGGTATGGATGATGCCTGGGAAAGAGCCAACGGATTTGATCCAGCTAATAGAGAAGACAGGAATATTAAAATGAAAAGTGGTTATACAGCTTTGGAGGTTTACCTGAACAGTTTAGTTGGAGAAATGATACCCATAAAGAAGATCACACAAAAAAAGAAATAATTAATCTGATAATGAGAGCTTTTTTCTAATGTTTATCATTAAAATCCGTTTGATAATTTATAAAATTATAGTTGATATAAAAAAGTTGTGCAATAGTGAGATATATAAATTCTGATAAACACTAACTAATAATTTATATTCTCGCTTATGCACAACTTTAATATTAAATCTCTATCAAAGCAGCTTCAAAAGCGATAATTGTTTTTCTGATAACACCGGCGGATATATGCTAGAAAGTATACTTCAGTCCTAAACGGGTTTCGATTGTATGAAAAAGAAAATCGGGTTTACTGGAATAGTGAGTATTCCTTAAGTAATAATATAAACCCGCACTAATTTTTATTTTATACCCTAAATCAATATCCATCATAGGATTAATTACAGCAAGCTGCACATTGCCTTTATCGCCTTGAGCATTCAGATACAATTTTTCCTCGTTAGTTAGATCATCCAGATTTATGCCATCATAACCTTTCCACGTAAAGATGCGGTAATATTGCAGGTTTAATTCAAAGTTACCGTATTTTTTAAACTCAATAGAGGTATTACTTTTAATGCTAAATCCGCTTCCCATATTATAATTGCGGTCTATAGAATTATAGTAATCTGTCAGACTTCCTCCCAGAAGAATTGCATTAATAAATGAACTTTGGCGAATGTTTGCTTTCCTTGCCGGAAACTGATAAACCATTCCAACGCCAAACGCCGCCGCTTCAGATATTTTATAAGGAATGTTTTTAGATCCTGTAATTACACGCTCAGAGTCATAATAATCAAAGTGCTGAAAGAGTCCTACTAATATTTTATGTCCTGGAACGGGTTCCAAATGCTTTCCGTATAATTTAGCAATAAGATTAACAGATCCAATCAGCGGTTGATTACCTACCAAGTTAATGGTTGATCTAAAATTAAAATAGTCAAACGGCTGTTTTGTTGTTTCTTGTAATGGGTCTCCATACAAAACTTTAAATTCTATATAAGGACTATTGCTCCCTTTAAAGAAATGTTCATTATCCGCCAAATAACGTTCGCCTAATGTTGCAGAGAACTTAACCGGTAGCTTCTCATAATCATGATATTTATAGTATTTATGTCGCACTCTCCAGGCATCTCCGGTTACCAAACGGTTTAATCCTCTGGAAGGCGAAATTAGCGTACCAAGTAACTCGCGGAAAAATCTGCTAGAACCGGATTTAGAATCGTCAAGTACTAAGGAAGAAAGCCGATAAGTTACTTCTCCTAAAGCAACTCCACCGATAGAAGTAGCCAGAAAGTCATTAATAGCCGGTGGCTCTACCTCAGCACACATTTCCCACATTAAGCTTCCGGCAAAACTATAAGGAACCGATTTCCAGAAGCCCAATCCGTTGCTTCGAGCTGTATTAAAATATAGATTACCATGATAAGGATGAGCAAACAGATTGGTAGAGAACTTATCATTATCCCAAACAAGACCATTTGTTATATTCTTGCCAATAGAATGGAGAGTAACCTTTGCATAATCTTCATTCATAACAAAACGATCAAACGCCCATACACCAATATTCAGTCCGGCAGTTTGAAAAGCTGCACGCCATGGACGTTTTATCATACGGGTAGAGTCATTGAAAGCAAATAAAGAATCAGCTTGCTGAGCACATAATTGGCTTGACGTTAATAAAAAGAAGATGATATGTATAAATATTCTTTTCATAACATTGAGTTAAGTAAAACAATATACCAAAAATTGTTTCCGCTTGCGCTCAAAACTCCAGGTATTTATCACCAATAACAGATAATAAACAGTTCGATAGTTAAGATGGTATAATAATAACACTTTTTTCAATAAAAACAAAATATGAAAAGAAATTATTTATATTCAACTATGTTTTTCGTTATGTTCTTCATCGCTGGCAGTAAGTTCTTCTAAAGTAAGGTTCAATGCTGCAATATATTGAGTCTTCCTATACTTGCAATCTGCCATCAGGCAATGCTCACAATGTTTTTCAAGACAAGGGTCAGAATGAATAGTAACCAATAAACGATCAGAATATTTAGCAGATAAAAGACTTCTTAATTCCTCGCAAGCATTATGTCCTTCCTCTATATTATAAAACCAGGGCAAAGTTAAATCACAATCCACAAATAGATAGCTACCATATTTAATGACTTTCATATTATGAACATCTATCCATTCCGGCTTTCTTACAGCCGATATTACTCCTAACATTTTACGAAGCACTTCCCCATCAGCTTTATCCATTAAATTAGCTATTGTTTTACGAAGAATAAGAATACCCGTTACTACAATAATTGAACCAAAAATCAGAGCCAATGCACTATCAATCCATCCAAGACCAGTAAAATAAAGCAGGGAAAGACCAGTTACAAGACCAATAGTAGAATATGTATCCGACTGCAAATGCCTTCCTCCAGCAACCAATGCTATTGAATCATACTTTTTCCCCATTTTAATACTATACCAACCCATTACATAATTAATTAGTCCAGCAACTGCAACCACAGCAATACCAATATCCAGTTTACCAATAGTGGCAGGTTCAAAAAGTCTTCTGATTCCTTCATAGATAATCATACCACCTGCAATCATAATCAGCAAGCCTTCTATAGATGCTGAAATTAATTCAATCTTACCATGTCCAAAAGGATGCTCTTTATCTTTAGGTTTGGCTGCATATCTCAAACTAAGGAAACTTATTAGTCCGGCTATTACATTCACAATGCTTTCCATAGCATCGGTCAATATTCCAACAGAATTGGTCAGAAAGAAAGCTATGAACTTTCCAATTAGAATGAGCAAGGACATAGAAACAATCCACCCCTGAACTTTTTGTTTGATTAAATCTTCCTTCATTGAATAATTACTTTTATAATATTGCAATAATAAGAGAACAAAGATACATTTATTTTAAACTTTTACAGATTTTATTCCTCTGAAAGCATCAATCAGAGGTCAATTTAGAATCATTAAAGATATCCTCCGCAATTATATCCTATTTTTTAAAATTATTATCGTAATATTTTTATTTAGACCCGGGTCTAAATATGTTTTACACCCGGATCTAAGCAAACTATACACCCGGGTGTACTGCATCTGTACATCCGGATGTACAAAACATTATTAGCCCAATATTTAAAAAAGACAAACTAAAGTCTACTTAAACTGCCTTTATGAAAATATTACATTTCATGAACAACCTGAAAATACATGCAATTACATAGCTAAATATTCAATAATTATTAAATACAAATAAAAACAAACCTGCTTAAATATCAACATATTTAAAATATAAATATATTGATATTTTTATTCAATACAGCAAACTAATTATAAATAATTATTCATATTTTTGCAGTAACCATTATAATCTAAATATCAGTATGATAATTAAAAATAATACAAGCATACGCATTCTTACAAACATACTTGCTATTCTTATTTTTACAAGTATATATTCATGCAAAAAAACAAGTTCTGTCAGGTTTAGTAATAATCAATTAATAGATTCTTTTATACAACAAGCTCAGGATTCATTATACAACAACATAACGTTATCGAAGGATTTACTAAAGAAAGCAATGAAAATAGCTCCCGATAGCGTAATGTACTATAAAGCATATAGCACTTATGCTTTAACTTATTCGGCTATAAATCAGTACGATTCTTCACTTCTTTTGTCTCATCAAGTAATTAACTTCTGCAAACACCAGGAATTATCACCTCGTATATATGAGTTATTAGCCTCATCAAATAACAATATTGGAGTTTACTACGGACAAATGAGTGTACCGGACTCTGCACTTTATTATTTTAAAGAAGCATTAAAACAATACGAATTGGCAAATAACACAAACCGTATTCCTGATATGTACATCAATCTAGCTGATATGTACTCAAGAAAGGGCGATTTTGCCATGAGTGCATATTATTACAGAAAGGCTCTATCAAAAAGTGATTCTTTAAAAATAACAGATAAAATGGGATTCCCAATATATTTTGGTTTAGGGCAAATTTATATGGAAGTGCGCGATTTTGAGCTTTCGGACACTTATTATCGTCTTGCAGAAAAATTCTACGACAATAGAACACTTGCTGAGAAATTTACGTTTTGCAATAATCGGGGGAATTTTTATTATTATAAAGAAGAATATGACAAGGCACTACCCTGGTTTCAAAAAGCAAAAAAATTAGTATCCAAAGGAGATTATCAGTTTTACGTCAATCTATGCGAACTGAATCTTGGAGATATTTATCTAAATCTGAATAAACTAGATTCTGTCCCAGATTGTCTGGACAAGAGTTATTCATACTTTTCTACTATAAAAAACAAAACAGCCTTATATTACATCTCAACTATAAGAGCAGGACTGGCTCTAAAACAAAAAAACACTCAACTTGCTCGAAAATTATTAGAAGAAACCAAAGATTCGTCGGGAGTAGAAGCCAACATACTATCAATAAGAAACAAATATCTACAAAAGTACTATGCCCAAATAGGAGACTTTAAACAGGCATACTATTACCAGGCAAAAAATATAGCTATCGATGATTCTATTCGTAATGATAAAGCAGAAAAAAGAATTTCCGAAATTGATATGCGTTATAAGCAAGACACAACATTAGTAAACAATAAACTTGTTATTCAAAAGCAAGCCTCTCAGATGAAAAGCCTAAGATATATTTCTTTCATCTGGATATTAATCTGCTTGATAATTCTTTCAACATTTGTCTATATTTTCATCTGCCTGAAAAAAAAGAAAGATCTGCAACAGATAAAGTACATGGATAAGTTAATTAAGCTTAGGATGGAAAATATACGTAACCGGGTATCTCCTCATTTTATATTTAATATAATCAATAATGAAATTAGTTCATCAGGCGAAAACGAGCGCAAAAATTTATATAACCTGGCAACATTAATGCGAAAAAATCTTGAAATATCAGAAAACACAAAAGTGTTGCTAGCAGAAGAGTTAGACTTTGTAAAACTATACATAGAATTAGAAAAAAGGAATTTGGAAGATGATTTTCGTATTGAGTGGAATGTTGATAACGGAATAGATTTAAAAGAAGTGTTTATTCTTCCAATGTCTATACAGATCCCTGTCGAAAATGCAATAAAGCATGCTTTACGCCCTAAAGAAGGAGACAAAATACTTAGTATTAATCTAGAAAAGGAACAAGAAGGTCTTAATGTATTTATCAGAGACAATGGAGCCGGATATTTCCCTCAACAAGAGAGTCAGACAAAAGGAACAGGAAACGGACTGAGAATTTTATTTCAGACTATTCAACTTTTGAATTCAAAAAATATAAATAAGATATCTCTTAACATTCAGAATATTCGCAAGAACAATGAAGATATCTGCGGTGCAGAGGTTCACATTTTCATTCCTGACAAGTACAAATTTGAATGATTATGAATAAACAATATAATGTTGTAATAATAGATGATGAAGAGATTGGAATATCCAATTTAAGTCAATCATTATCAAACTTTAATGAAATATCAATAGCCGGAACTACACAGTCAGCACAAACAGGAAAAAACCTGATCTTAGAGAAGAAACCTGATCTTCTTTTTTTGGATGTTGAGATGCCGGAAACTAGTGGCTTGGAATTGCTTCATGATATAAAGAATCTAATAAACTGGCAAATGCAGGTAGTCTTTTATACTGCATACGAAAAGTATATGCTTGAAGCATTAAGAGAATCTGCATTCGACTACTTATTAAAGCCATACAAGGAGAATGAGTTCCAAACTGTGATGAATCGCTTCTTTGATTCGGTTGACAAAGAAGATAAATTATCGTCTTTTATTGATTCGCTATCTCAACTAATACCAGAAAACCGTACATTCTTAATTGCTACTATTACCGGATATATAACTCTTCGTCAGGAACAAATCGGATATTTTGAGTATGCAAAAGAAAATAAGCATTGGTATGTAACCTTGCAAAATAGAAAAAGCATTCAATTAAAAAGGAATACTAAAGCAGAAGATATAATAAAACTATCAAAATCTTTTGCTCAGATAAATCAGCAACAAATTATAAACATCGACTATCTGGCAATGATAGAAGGAAAGAAATGTGTTTTATATCCTCCTTATGAGGAAAAACAAGATCTTATAATATCAAGGTCATTCTTAAAATCAGTACAAGACAAGTTTAACTTAATCTAAAACACGAAATTCAATCCTATCTGCAGCAAAATTATTAATCGTAGAGACACTCTTTATATTCCTCATGTCTGATTAAAAAAGCTTTCACATACGGACATGTAGGGACAACTTTAAAATGATTTTCCATGGCATAATCCATTGCAAACTTAACCAATGCAGCAGCAACTCCTCTACCACCAATTTCTTTGGGAACCCAGGTGTGAATGAAATCCAGTTCCTTGTCCAAAGGAGTATATTCAACATAGGCCAGATAACCATCAACCTCCGTTTCAAATCGGAAATCGTCTTCATTGTGTTTAATTGCATAGTCCATAATTATTGCTTTTTCTTTTTATATAAAACAGAATAACATCAGTTTAAGTTCGCTATTTCTTCAGCAATGCGGGTTGCCTGTTTAATACGATCGGCCATACCTATGCCATCTCTGATTCCTCCGGCAAGGAACAGACCTGAATATTGTTTTTCCAAGCCAGCAATACTTGCCAATCTTTCTTCCGTATCAGCTTCGTATTGAGGAATAGCTCGTTCGTGTCTGAAGATTTTTATCTTATCGGGAGTATAATTAACTGGGAATCCTAACATTTTAGATAGTGATTCTTTAACCAGACCCTCTAATTGCTCGTCTGTATAAGAAAGATATTCGGGATGTTTACTTCCTCCAATAAAGAAGGAAAGGTTACCCCCACCTTCCGGACAACGATCAGAGAAGCATGATGAAGGAAACAAAATGCCGAGCATTCTTTGCTTTTCACGAGATGGGACCAACCCACCAAAAGCATTTGGTACATAACCGTCTGCTTTTACAACCCCTACCCCAACCTGAATAACCGGGGCATAATGAAGAGAACTGATTGGTTTCATATCTTTATCCTCTATGAAAGGTAATATAGAAGGTAAATCATAAGCCGCAGCAGTAGAAACTACATAACGAGAGTGGATTCTTTCTTCACTGGCAGACAAAACAGTTTCCCATCCATCAGCAACCGGCTGAACGGTAATACCTTCCTGAGACAAGTATATATTTTCTTCCTTAATTTCCATTGCAAGAGCAGTAGCCAATGATTCAAATCCGCCCGGTACGGAGAAGACTTCTTTGGTTGGTAATTTATCCCGGTCCGATTTAGGTTCACCAGCTTTTTTAATTGCACCACGAATAAAACTACCGTAGTTTTGTTCCAGATTATAAAGTTTAGGCAGCGCAAATCGGGTAACAAGTTTACTTGGATCTCCTGCATAAATACCTGAAATAAATGGATCGACAGCATAGTCAAGGAACGACTGTCCCAATCGTCTGCGAGTGAGTTCTCCAATACTTTCGAACGGATTATCACCCTTCTTGCGGAAAGGTTCAAAGAGAATCCGGATTTTATCATTCCAGCTAAACAGAGGAGTAGAAACAGCCGTAGACAGACTTGAAGGAAGCGGATGAAATGCTCCATTTTTCCAAATTAAGCGTACTTTCGCTTCTTTACGAGCATTCTCAATAGAGCAGCGACCTTGCAACATTTGGAATAGTTCCACCACTTCAGGGTTAGAAACAACTCCTGTATTAGGCCCCGATTCAAAAACAAATCCATCTTCACGGATAGATCTCATCTGTCCTCCTACTCTGTCGCTCTTTTCCAGAAGAAGCACCTTCAATCCTTTTCTAATCAATAAAAAAGCAGTGACAAGTCCTGTAACCCCGGCACCAATAACTACAACATCAACATCTTTGTTCTTATCCATTAAGTAACCTATATTTTTAAACCGGTTTCGAATACATTTTTGTGTTATCTTTCATCAGCGGGTCAAACGCTGCAGCAACATTTCGCACAAATATAGCTCCTTCCTCTGTTATTTTTATTTCTTCTGGAGAATAATTTATAATCCCATCTTTTTCGAAATCGGCTAATCTATTCTCATCATAAGAGATTGCGTTTTTAATATCACCTTCGCCAACACCAATATGAGCGGAAAGCTCTTTCCAGTTAAGTCTGTCGTTGCACATCAGTGTTGTTATTACCTCCTTGGCAATCTGTTCTTCCCTGTTAAGGGTATATCCTTTAATAATAGCAAACTCGCCATCGTTCATTTTCTGAATATATTCAGGAATACTCTTGGTATTCTGGCTATAAGCCATAGAAAGCTGACTGATGCCGGTTACTCCAAAAGCATATACCTGACCGGTAGTTTTCCTTGTGCAATATCCCTGAAAGTTTCGATGTAATTGTCCCGACTGAAGAGCGATATTCAAATCATCATCCGGCAAAACAAAATGGTCGAGACCGATAGGCTGATACCCCTTCGATGAAATAATTCGTTTAGCAGCATCATACATCGCACTCTTTTCCTGAGGAGAAGGCAAACCATTTTTTTCTAATATCATCATAGCTTTATTCACCCAAGGCACATGCGCATAAGAGAAAGTAACCAATCTATCCGGCTTTAGCGCAGTAGCTTTTTGAAGGGTTTCTTCAAAGCTTTGAACAGTTTGATAAGGCAATCCATAAATAAAGTCCATGTTTATGGAAACATTGAATGCTCTCAACAATCCGAAAATGGTTTCCATTTCAAGCAATGATGGTCTTCTGTTAACACCTTTCAGAACCTTCGGATTAAAATCCTGAACACCAATACTGCAACGGTTAAAACCAGCTTTAATTAACTGCATCCAACCATTTTCATCCAAGTAACCGGGATGGCATTCTATTGCAATCTCAGGCGAATCTATACATTCGAACTGAGAAAGAAGTAATTCATTAATTTCCTGAATATAATGAAGTGGAATGCTACTCGGGCTTCCACCACCATAATGTATCTGAGATATTTTCCGGTCTTTGCTTATCAACGGAATCACTTTCCTGATCTCTTTCTTTAGCGCTTCCACATAAGCTTCAATAATTTCGGGCTTTGCCATGGGATATGAGTTGCATCCGCAGTAATGACAAAGATGGCGACAGAAAGGAATGTGGATATAGAAAGAAATATTCTGAGGTGTGGTCTCGTTAGAGGCAATTACCACTTTTTCATAATCCTCATTGGTAAATTTATCATGGAAATAATTTGCCGGCGGATAACTTGTATACCGGGGCGTTGGTACATTATATTTTGCTATTAAATCTTCATTCATGACGAACAGGCTTTTTAAAGAATACAAGTATATAAACTAGCGATATTACGGCAAGTCCGGTTTCTACCAGAAATAGTCCGCTGTAACCCAAAACATCAGCAACTTTGCCACTGCATACAGCAATAAGCATGCTGCTTAAATGAGTGATCACCGTTTGCAAGGTAAAATCTGTACCTTCCCTACCGTCTCTCAAAAAATCCATGGCTACAGTATTAACCAGCACCGCAGATAGTCCATAACTTGCCCACAAACAGAATATTGCTACATATAGAGCTATAGTACCCGGAGTGGTGAGAGACATAAAATAGAAAAAGATCGTAGTCGCAAATACTGCACAGGCAAAAATGATACGAGAGTAAAATCTTCCTATTGAACGGATAACGTATCCACCAATATAGGAGAAGAGGCAGCCACATAACGATCCAAAGATACCAAACATAAATCCAATTTCTCCGGTTTTATATCCTAAATCTACCATAAAAGGCTTAACCATTGCTAAAATTCCAATTATACCGGAATAACAAAGAACCAGGAAAATTAATTGTTTAGCCACTCCTTTCTGATGAAAGAACAGATAAAGGTCTTTCATACATATAGGTGTTTTACCTTGTTTTGGAGTAAATTTGTTGTCTTTATATATAAAAAGAGGAATTAATGCCAGCACAACAAACAAAGAAACACTAATCAATAAAGCATTCCATCCTATCAGTTTATAGTGCAATAGCAATAAACCACCGCCAACCAATGAACCGGTAAAGCTGCCCATACTTTGCATACTGTTTCCCAAACTTTTCTCTCTGTGGTTAAATGAAAGAGCCGTAAGCGCATCGGTAGCAATATCTTGTGTGGCAGAGGCTATAAAAGACAGTATAATAAGGATAAATATAGTGGTAAAGTTTGTGTTCAGATCTAAAAAGGCAACCATAAAGATTAATACGGCGTAAACCATTTCGGATGAAAAGATCCATCTTTTATATGAACCTAGATCGGAAGTACGTTTATCGACTGAAGGTGCCCAGAATACTTTCAATATCCATGGTAGTTTAATTAGTTGAAGCAAACCAATAGTACTTAACGAAAAATTTCCCTGCCGCATAAGCACAGGGAGTAAAGTACTAAACAAGCTCATCGGCACGGACTGAGCTATGTATAATGAGAAGAATGTAAGTAACTTATTTGTTCGTTTTGTGTTCATTCTGTCTTTAATTAAAAGAATAAGAAACTGTTGCACCAAATGTCATTGGTTTACCTTTTTGTCCAAAAGAGTTTCCAAGTGATTCCAGGTAGAATGCTGTATATTCCTTAGATGTGGCATTCTTAATCCAGAGATCAACCGTCAGCCTCTTCATTCGTGCAGACACCTTTCCATTGACCAGTCCGTAATAATGCTGATTGACAGTATTTTTATCGTTCCAGTAAAGTTTACCGGTACCAACATATTGTGCTGAAAATATAAGTCGGTCAATAAATCCTGAACGGAGATTCCATTTATAGTCACCTCCAAACATCACAGTTTGTCGGGGAATATAAGGAATGTAATTACCGGAATAATCGAAGCCTGCATTATAACTATTCGCTTCACCAACATATTCGCGGAACTTTGCTTCCGTAAAACCATAACTCATTTGTAAGTTTAATGCTTTGGTAACCTCTCCCTGCATTGACAATTCCACACCTTTGCTATAAGACTTCCCTGCATTCTTCAGTAAAGAACCTTTGCCACTGAGCAAGGGCTGTGAAATCTGCTGATTCCTCCAATCTATATAGAACAAAGAGAAATCACCTTTCAACTTGTTAGCAAAGAAAGAGAACTTGCTACCCACTTCGTAATTCCAGCTATATTCGGGTTTGAAAGTCTGGTCTACATCTGTATCAAAGCTAGTATTGAATCCTCCGGTTTTGTAGCCTCTGGTTACAGTTGCATAAGTCATATTTAGAGGATTAAACTGATACTGCAATGAAAACTTCGGAGTAAGCTGGGTAAAGCTAAGATCTGTATCAAGTAACTGCACTTGTTGTCTTACGCCCGAAACAATCTTTCCGTAATCATAATCTTGACTGGCGTTTTCATAATCAAATCTTAGCCCTACAGTGGCAGAAAGTTTCTCAAAAAACAAATCCTTCAATGTTGACTGATGATAAAATGCAAAGCCATTGGTCGGCGCATCATAGTCTTTCACTGCAGGCAGATTCTTTACTGTACTTTTAGAAGCCTGATAAAAAGCAAAGAAACCATTAAGCCAGGTATAGCGTTGATCTTTGGACGATCTCATTTCCAATTCTTCGGAAAGCATGTGCTGACGCATTGACTGAGTTACAAAATATTTGCTTGCAGGAGTAAAGTCCTGATCGATTGCTTGTCTATCGTCTGAATACTGATAACCGGTTACCGATTTCAGCAGGAACTTATCAAAAGAGTAATTCAGTGTCAAACCACTTGTCAGTACACCTCTACGATAAGAACTGTATTCATTGTAGTTCACATTTCCAATCTTTCCGGTTGTAACATCCATCGGAGCATAAGGATAACCACCCTGATCTGAATATTCATAGTTTACAAGCAATCCGGCATTAAAGCGATTGCTTTTTTCCCAGTACAATTTCATTTTCCCGGAAGCAGCATTCAAATTGTCTGCCCTCTTCCCGGTATATTGATTAGTAAAGAATCCATCAGCATGTTTGTAGTTTCCTGAGAAAGAATAACCAAAGTCATCATTTAGTTTTCCGTAATACGATCCAGAAACTTGTTCCTGACCATAATTGGCAGCTGTAGCGCTTACTGTTCCTCCCTCGTATGATAACGGATTTTTTGTATAAACGTTGATTATACCTCCCATCGTATTACGCCCGTAAAGAGTTCCCTGCGGTCCGCGAAGCACTTCAATACGTTCTACTTCGTTTATATCAAGATCAAAAACCGATTTCTCAAAGAAAGGAACGCCATCCACATATAATCCCACGGAAGGAGCATTAATTTTAGAGCCAATGCCACGGATATAAACCGGTGAAGTCAGCTTTGAGCCATAATCCGGAATAAAAAGATTTGGAATATACGAACTAATATCTTTCATGCTCACAATATTCTTATTCTTAATTTCAGTCAAAGGGACAAAAGAGACAGAAGCCGGAACTTCATGAATATTTTTTTTCTCTTTGTAAGAAGTAACCACTACTTCATTTAATACCACATGAGGCTTACTTAGTGTATCATTCTCAATAGGATTTGATTTTGCATTCTGGCAGAGAAAAAGAAGTGAGAATAAAAGCGCTGATTTATACATATTTGACTCTACAATTAAATTTCTGCAAAAGTACAACTTTAAAAGAGTAAAATCAATCCTCATTAATTAGGATTCATGCTGTTAAAGAATCTTTCACCCACAAACATTATTGATAAAAATAAAAAAGTTACTGCCACCTGCTACTAAATTAAGGAAGAAGGCCTGTATGTAGGTATTTGAAGTGGTGGTAGATAAAAATTAAGATCACTTTATCTTCCACTAATGGCAATCATCTTCCACTAAAAAACGAATTCCAGCTATAAATCATTGCAAATTTGCTGACACGCAAATACTATTTAAAGGGTTCAGGGAAATAAGTTCTGCATATTTCACTACCATCCAATAACCGTATAAAAGTAGAAAAGCCTCTCTCTCCTTCTTTTAAAATTATTATGCGAGCGCCATTCTGAACATCAACATAGGTTGTTTTTCCTCCAGAGAATCTTCCATAAGCAAGAGCAATACCATTAAGCGTAGCTAAATAATCGTTATTATGATCGTGTCCAACAAATACTCCCATTACATCACCACTCTCCAACATAGCAGCAAACATTCCTGAATTGACAGCTCCAGGACATTCATCTTCCAGGCGAATTCCAGCATGGATGCTTTTTTCATTTTTATATGCTTCTCTATATTCAGGAAGAGGAATATGGAAAAAAGCCAAAGCTGGAAGCGGTTTTCCTGCATTCTGTTTAGTATAAGAAGAACTTGTATGACGATACCATTGTATCTGATCGAAAGAAAACCATCCATATCCTTTCACTGAGTCTAACTTTGAATAATCATTTGAATCCATACAATATATAAGAGATGCTGCTTTACCATTTTTTGCAGATTGTATTTCCAATGAGACATCAGACAATCCTTTATCGCTTTTCTTATTTAGATTATTTGGAGCAGCAGTTACAATCTCTGCAATTTCAGCACGTGTAAGATCTTGTTCCGGATCGTGATTTCCCATTGTTATAATAAAAGGAATACCTTTTTTAATTAATGGTTTCAACACCATATCCCATCCTTTACGGGCAGGCTTACCAGTCACTACATCTCCTGAAAAAACTATTAAATCGGGCTGTTCTTTTTCAAGTACTTTATCTATCAATTTAATAGCATCGAGAGATTCTTTTTTTTCGGGTACTACATGTGTATCAGTAAATTGAACAATCTTAAATGTTCCATCCTGATGGTAACGAAGCTGCTGAGCATCCAGTCTGGTGCAAACAGCAAATAGAATTAAAATTAAAAATAGGTTCTTTTTCATCTTATTGGCAATAAATATGTTTTTCAATATTGTAAAAGTAATATCTTTGAAGAGAACTTTAACAGCAAATTGCAAATTATAATCTTCATTTCACGAATTTATAAATTATCTATATAAGATAAATAAGAAGTTTACCAATAAAAACAATAGTACTTATAAGCAATTAAATATTTTTATCATATTATTTTCCATAGGAAATTTGTTTTATAAGAAAATATATATATCTTTGCATCGTTCTTTCTAAAGGAACAAATTTCCAAAGGACTATTTTTTAGAACTAAGGATACTTATTAAATTCGAGCAACAGATAGTTATAAGTTTATATAGGAGAAGAAAAACAATGAAAACCTGAAGAACAATGAAAAAGCTGACATTAATATTGCTAATGACGGGGCTAATTTTTACCTCGTGCAACGGACAACAAAGTAATAAACAAAGTGATAACAAATTAAAAACTGAAAATAAGATGAAAACAATTCATTTAACAAAAGCAGAGTTTCTTAAGAAAGTAGCTAATTACGAAACTAATCCTAACGAGTGGAAATATTTAGGTGACAAGCCTGCCATTGTTGATTTTTATGCTTCATGGTGCGGTCCATGTAAAACTATTGCTCCAATCCTGGAAGAACTAGCTGCCGAATATGGTGACAAAATCTATATCTACAAGGTAGACACTGAGGAAGAAGAAGAATTGGCTGCAGCATTTGGCATTCGCAGTATTCCTTCATTGCTGTTCATTCCAATGAATGGTAAGCCACAAATGGCACAAGGAGCAATGCCTAAGTCGGCATTCAAAGACGCCATTAACGAAGTATTGCTTAAAAACTAACAGTCATGGCACTTACAATTGATAAAAATCGATGTCCGCAAAACCATAGGTGTCCACTTCTTAGAGTATGCCCTGTAGGTGCTATTTCTCAGGACGGACACAATCTTCCGGTTATTGACTCAGAGAAGTGCATTGAATGCGGAAAATGTACCAGATACTGTGGAATGCAGGCTGTTTATAAAAAATAAATCTGTAATGTTTCATAGAAAAATAGCTCAGGAAATGATGAATTCCTGAGCTATTTCTTTTTCTTCCACCCGGGTGTACAAATCTGGTAGACCCGGGTGGAGAGACTTTGCACACCCGGGTGGAGGATTATTGTACACCCGGGTGGAGACTAATTTTTATTTCTACAAATACGATAAATAGTAACGTAAAGTCCAAAGAATAAAGGCTTTACATTAAGAGAATCAGCAAGTGCTAGACTGCTAGACTACCGCTAGACTTCTTTTCGAAAGTCTAGCGCCTGTATTCAACTCATTCACAACCTGTTAAATTGAAAGTGCTAGACTGCTAGATATATTTTGCATTTATAATTTTTATGAAGAATGATTGAGAATTCCTTAAAGCATAATCTTATAAATTAACATATAAAAAACATAATAACATCGGATATAAAATATTCTTATATACATTTGCAAACAAAGAAAAACGAATAAGCTAATAATTAATATTTGTTTTATGAAGATAAGAAAAGCCGCATCAACGGATATTGACAAGCAACTGGAAGTTTTTGATTTTGCCAGATCTATTATGCGAAATACAGGCAATATGAATCAGTGGACTGATGGTTATCCTTCTCGTGAAGTAGTTGAGAATGATATTGCAGCCGGCAACAGTTATGTATGCATAGACGATTCCGGAGAAATTGTTGCTACTTTCTGCTTTTGGAAAGGGAATGATCCTACTTATGCTTATATTGAAAACGGTCAATGGCTTAATGACGAGCCTTACGGAGTGGTTCATCGTCTGGCAACGAGTGGTAAAATAAAAGGAATAGGTACCTATTGTCTGGAATGGTGTTTTCAGCAATGCCATAATATCCGTGTAGATACACATCACGATAATTGGGTAATGCAATCGGTTCTTAAAAAGAATGGATATACCGAGTGTGGCGTTATCTATTTAGCAAACGGCTCACCAAGAGTCGCTTTTCAAAAGTATGGGCAAGAATAATATAATGCCTGCCCGTACTTGAAACGCTTTCAGAATAAGTGCCAAACTTGGAAAATTGTTTAATAAGTTTCATCTCTTTATTCATCAAATAACAAAGGATTTGCAGGTAAAACCCGACAACTCCTTTGTTATTACAAATTCAGTAATAGATTAATTGGTCTTCTATTACATTTCAATTATTACTAATTTGATAATTCCAGCGTATAATAAAAAAATACGAAAGATGGATATTTACTGTAGATCTCAGCATTTTATAATCTCATTAATTTACTACAGCAGGGATACATGGTATGGTAAACCAAAAAGTAGATCCTACACCTTCTTCAGACTCAACACCAATCTTTCCGCCCAACTTATATACAATCGATGCACTGATTGACAATCCAAGTCCCGCCCCTTGCGTAAATGAATCTAATTTAATAAAACGATCAAAAATGGAGCTTTGTTTATCCTTAGGAATACCACAACCAGTATCCTGCACATAAAAATACAGCTGATTTTCTTTCATGCGATAGCCTAATACAATTTTCCCTTGACTAGTAAATTTAATTGCATTATTCATTAAATTATAAAGAACCTGCGCCACTCGCTTTCGGTCTGTATTAACAACACATTCCGGAAGCTTCTCTTTAAATGATATTTTAATAATACTTTTATCAATTTTCAGTCTCATTGATTGTTCTATTTCACTGAGCAAAATATTAATATCAGTATCAGAATATACAAAATCCAATGTTCCTGCTTCTATTTTCGACAGATCAAGAACATCATTTACTAATTGCAGCAATAGTCGATTATTACTTTCAATAATTTCGGAGAATTGCGCTTTGCTCTCATCATCCAAATCAGGGTTTGAAACCAGAATTCTTGAAAATCCCACAATTGAATTTAGTGGAGTACGTATTTCGTGACTCATATTAGAAACAAAGGCTGATTTCATCCGATCAGATTCTTCAGCTTTCTCTTTTGCTTCAATTAAGGCCTGCTCTTCCAGTTTTCTTTTTGAGATATTTGTTGTAACCCCGGTAATAATAGCAGGATTCCCATCATAATCAAATTCACTCACTATAGCCTGTAACGAAAACCAATCATATTGGTTACCTGTTCCATAAATATCACACCTTGCATCAGCCTCAATCTTATCGACTCTACCATTTGTTAAATCATCTACCAATACTTGAATCCACTCCTTATCATCAGGATGTACCATAAAAAGTATTTCATCAAGTTTTTTAACGAAAAGTTCATTCTCAGGATTAGAATACTTAAGATTTAAGGATTTATTGTCATAAATTAGAGTTTCATCCTGCACGCTAAATGTCCAGGGAATAATTTCTCCGACATTAAATGACAATCCAAGCTGACGATTTCTTAGCTCAAGTTGCTTTTGAACAGAAACAAGTTCTGTGATATCCAATCTGATAACCAATATATAGGCTGAATTATCTTTTCTTCTGACTATTGTCTTCAGCACATTAGTTGTATAGACTTTATTATTCATAGAAAGGAATTTATCCTCATAACAAAGAGTACCTCCATTTTTTATCAGGTAATCATTGTCTTCCTGATACTTTTTACCCATTTTTTTACCAAACACTTCAATATCCGTTTTCCCTATTGCATCCTCCAATTTAATCCCAGTAAACTCCTCTGCTTTTTTATTCCAATATGAGTAACGAATTTCATCTCCTATTTCTTTTACATAAACCGGAACAGAGATATTGTCAAGAATAGAATCAAGTAACAATCTTAATTCATCTTTGGCAGCATTTGCTTTATGCTCTTCCGTTTTATCAGTGAGAAAAACATCAAAAGTATATTCCTCAATATTGGGATATAGTAAAGCTGTATAATACCTGTCAGTTGGCTTATCATAATATGCAGTCATATAAGGTTTATTCTGTTCAAACGCTTTTTGGAAACGGCTCTGACTCTTAGCCGGTAATTGAAAACCTAATTCACTGCTCGTTTTTCCTGCAACAAGGCTTTGCTTTATTCCAAATTCTTTTTCTAATGATTGATTTATTTCTACTATAACAACATTTTTCACATTTCGATCTTCATCGTATAGTAATTCCAACTTAACATAAGGAATAGGCAAATTAGTATATCGTTCCTTGAATTTTGTTAGAAGAGCAATCTCTTTATCCTTCAGTTTTTTTGTTTTTTTATAAGCTCTCATTTTTGATATGATTATAAATAGCAAAAAGAAAAAGCATATAGCTATAATAACAATCAAATGAATGTGTTTTTGAATAAGACTGAGAGGCTTATTATAATAAACAGCATCTTTGGGAAGTAGCTTTTTATTTATACCAAAGCTCATTAAATAATAATAATTCAGATGTGAACACGCCTCATTAGCATATTGAAAAGGAATATCTTTTGCATCTTTTCCGGCAAGAATTTGACGTAAGATATCTGCCACTTTTGCGCAATAATTATCGATTGTAGAGTAATATCCACCAGCAAATATTACATGATCCGCTTTAGAATCGAACAAACTAAACACCGGAGTATTGGCAAAACTACTAATAACCCTCTTCACAATTTTAGAAGACAGATACCCTTTTGATGTATTGGTATCAGCATCTTTATTCCATCCGTAAAACAGTATCCCCGTATGCTTATCTAACTTTGTGAGTGAATCCAGCAAATCTTTTGTCCCAAGTCTATTTTGACATAAACATACTTTTGTAAGCTCAGGAAAGTCTTTTTTCATTGCTGTGTTAAAACTGCCTATACTATAGGTATTGCCATATTGTGAATGAGTTATAAATGCAACTCTTTTAATCTCAGGCATCAACTTTTTCATTAGCTGAATAGTCTCTTTTATATATACCAAATTATAGACTCCCGTTACATTAAAACCTTTAATAGCCTCCTTATTAGGTATCATTATATCAGAAGTTATTCTCTTTTTAGAAATAAAGTTCTGCAATGAAAGAGTATGATGGTTAATCAAAGTCAGTACAACAGGAATTTTTTTCCACGATTGCGGCACAGTATTTCGATAAAGAATCCATCCTTTGTTTCCAATAATAACTATAACTTTAGGCTTTTGGGGATAATTACGATACAAACTATCCATTTTGTCACTTGCATTCTTCACTGAAGAAAATTCAAGATTACTAAGTGATTCGATATTTATTGTAGTATTTTTTAGTCCATATACTGACCTCGCAACAACATCCTGAACATTTTCAGCCCATTCACTTTTTTCGGAATATGAATTAAGTACTAGTATATAATTATTAGATGAAGCAGCTTCTGCTTTTAAACATATGATCAAAAAAAATAAGATAAGTTTCAGGTTGTGAAAGCTGTTCATACTAATTATTTTTTACAGTTTATTTATAAAATTATTAAATAGCTGATATTCAAAGTATCAGAAACAATCACTCTCGACTGCTTCTTTGATCAAAAGTACAGAACAAAGCTTTAAATTTAAAACTATTTTTATTAGCCGAAGATATACTACTATCAAAAAAACAATGTAAAATATTCAATTTCAACACGTTGAATATTTTACATTATTGAGCGACAAACTACTCTTTTAATATTTATTTAGAATTTATTAAATAAACATCAATATAGTAGATAACTTTATTGTTTCAAGAACTAGTAAAACTATACTTTATTAAAACAAAGGAGAATCGAATATTTCACTTTTTATCAACAACACATTATTAAACAAGAAACATTTCTATTAGTATAGAATTACACTAATAGATATGTAAGCAAGCTAATTTCCAGAAGAATAAGCCAAGATTAAAAGAATAAAAGCCACACAAAGATTTATTCAAAGCATTATTCCTTTATTAAGAATACTGATAAAAGAATAATCTGTATATACTCAAAGGTATAGTTAAACTAAAAAAGGAGTTGCCGGCCTTTACCAACAACTCCTTAATTTATAGTATATTAGGACAACAGCTTTGTCCTTTCTTAATATTATTACTTATTTGATGATTCCGGTGCCTTATCAATAAGTTCCATAAACTGATCAAGTTTCGGAGTAATGATAATCTGTGTTCTACGGTTACGTTGCTTTCCTAAAGCAGAGTTATTATCTGCAATCGGATTGTATTCGCCACGACCAGCAGCAGTCAGACGTTTTGGATCAACACCGTAACTGTTTTGCAAAACCTGAACAACCGATGAAGCACGCAAAGCACTCAAGTCCCAGTTATTACGGATATTTGCACGAGTAATAGGATCTGTATCAGTGTTACCTTCAATAAGAACATCATAATCTTTATAATCCATTATAATCTTAGCAATCTTGCTTAAAGTTTCACCGGCTCTTTCATTCACTTCATAGCTACCAGACTTATATAGCATATTGTCAGCCAATGAAATATATACTACGCCTTTCAACACTTGAATATCTACTTCTTTTAGCTCTTCGCGGCTTAATGAACGTGTCAGATTATTGCTCAACACCAGATTAAGTGAATCGGACTTTGTCTTAGTTTCAACCAATTGTTTGATAAAACGGTTGGAAGCATTAATTTCGTCCACCAACTTGGAAATGTTTATATTTCCCTGAGAGTTTTGCTGCAAACTCTTGTCGAGCGATCCTTGCAAAGCAGCATAAGAGGAACGAAGTTCTTCATTATTTCTTCTAGCCTCAGCCAAACGGTCTTCCAGACTTTTAGCATTTGTACGACTCTCTACCAATTGTTCCTTAGTATCCTGGTAAGATTTTCTTAGATCACTGTTTTCAGTCTGTAGCTTATTATAATCAGACTGTAAACCAGCAAACTGCTTTTTGCTTACACAACTTGTAAACAATATACAGACTGTCAGAACTGACAACGAAAAAACAGAATGTTTCATTATTGTTGATTTTAAATTTGTTTCTATTATATGCATTATTGCGATATTTAAGTTTTAGGAACCGAAAGATACATAAAATATAAACAAAAACAGAACTTATTATCAATAAGTAACAAACAATTAGATTATTTAAAATGTTAAATTCATTGCTATTGCTTCATCTATTGATATAAACAGCAAATATTTCTCGTTGTTTAATGAGTTATCTATGTACAACTATTAAAATGTTTACTACATTTGCCATATAAACAAAAAAATTCTAAAAAATGACTACATACATCATCATAGGCATTACAGCCGTTATCTCTTACATGTGTTTCAATAATCAGGAATTATTCTATAAATTGGCTTTTAATCCTTACCGTACAATAAAGAATAATGAGTGGCATCGCTTAATTACACACGGATTTGTACATGCCGACACAACTCACTTGCTAGTGAATATGTTCACTTTCTGGTCGTTCGGGACCTACATTGAGCAAGGTTTTGAAGTTTTGGGTTTTGGCACAAGTGGTTTTCTTGGACTTTATTTCGGAGGAATGATTGTTGCTTCACTTTACGATCTTATTAAACACAAAAACGATCCGTATTACAACTCTGTAGGTGCATCGGGAGCTATATCTGCAGTATTGTTTACCTCTATATTTTTCAATCCATTCGGGACAATACTCTTATTTGCCATTATCCCTATACCGGGCATTTTGTTTGGTCCGCTATACTTGGTGTACTGTCAGTACATGAATAAAAAAGGAGGAGGAAACATCAATCACAATGCCCACTTCTATGGTGCAGTTTACGGAATAATTTATCCATTGCTTCTGGAACCGAAACTGTTATATGCTTTTCTATCTAATTTCTGAAAAAATTGATTTTCTGTTTGCTTTGTCGAGTTCGAATCTTCGCAATTTATAAGATAACAACTACCTGCAAAATTTGGAGGGAAATCTGCTTTATACTAATTTTGTAAAGCTAGTCAGAATGATATACAGAATCAGAAATGGCAATTTAAGAAAGGGATTCCGGCACTCGCATAACTGAAAGAACACTACCAATGAAAAGATTTCTATATAAGTACGAAGTAGGAAAGTTTGATGGATTAAAAAGCATCTTCCGTTCCCTGCGCTATAGAAATTATCGCCTCTTTTTCAGTGGTCAGAGTCTTTCTCTTATCGGTACGTGGGTACAAAGAATCGCTATTCCCTGGCTGGTTTATCGGCTAACAGATTCTGCTTTCTTATTAGGTTTTGTGGGGTTTGCCGGACAAATACCGACATTTATTCTGGCTCCTTTTGCCGGAGTGCTAACCGACAGACTGAATCGCTATCATATAATGATCGTATCTCAGATTCTTTCCATGATTCAGGCGCTGACATTGGCTTTACTTTACTTCACAAATACAATAGAAGTGTGGAATGTACTTTTGCTAAGCGTAATCCAGGGATGCATCAATGCTTTTGATACCCCAGCGCGCCAATCATTTGTGATAGAGATGGTCGAAGATAAAAATGACATTGGAAATGCCGTTGCTTTAAATTCGTCCATGTTTAACGGTGCAAGATTAGTTGGTCCTTCCATTGCGGGTGTTCTGATTGCTTCCCTTGGAGAAGGAGCCTGTTTCCTTATCAATGGTATAAGCTACATCTTCGTTGTGATATCTCTACTTTTAATGAAAGTAAAACCACAGGAGAAGAAAAAGACAAAAGACACGAATATTATCAAGGAATTCAAGGAAGGCTTCACTTATACCTTTGGCTTCACTCCTATCCGATCTATTATTATTTTACTGACTTTAATCAGCCTGATGGGAATGCCATTTTCCGTACTTATGCCAATTTTCGCCAAAGATATATTTCATGGCGGTTCTCATATATTTGGTTTTTTAATGGGAGCTTCGGGCGTGGGAGCGCTAATAGGTGCAGCCTATCTTGCATCCAGAAAAAGTGTTGTAGGACTGGAAAAGATTATACCTCTGGCAGCTGTTGTCTTTGGTCTCGGACTTGTTAGCTTCTCATTATCAAGTTCATTTCCCCTCTCCATAATATTAATGATCATTACAGGAGTTGGTATGATGATGCAAACGGCCTGCAGCAATACCATTCTGCAAACTATATCCGACAATGACAAACGGGGAAGAGTGATGAGCTTTTACACCATGGCATTTATGGGAACAGCCCCAATAGGAAGTTTCCTTGCCGGAAGTATGGCCAGTATGATTGGTGCGCCGGCCACACTATTAATCGGAGGTATTGCATGCGTAATCGGAGCACTTATTTTTGCCCAAAAGCTTCCTTTGTTTATTAAGCTAGTCCGACCAATTTATATTCAGCTTGGCATAATTGACAATACTGCAAACAAATAAAGAAACCGACAAATCAATAACTCTTTTCGTTAGCAAGATTCCATAAATTCAGAAAAGATGCTTTGGTAATCTCCACAACCTTCTCCCAATTGATACGGGATGCATGATCGCTTGGCTGATGATAATCAGGATGGGCATTTGTGTGATACCAGATAATAGGAACACCTGCTTTAGCAAAAGATCCGTTATCGCTACCTCCTACCGGTTTATCCCAAGGATGGTAGATTGGTTCCAGTTTCAGCTTGTACTTTTTGATATCATTCTTCAGCCATTCACCAAACGCTGCGTTTGCTTCCGTATAAAAATAGTCCATCAATTGAGGTTTTGCCTCATTTGAGTTACGACCAATCATATCATAATTGAGATAACCTTTAACGGAGTTAATTAACGAACAGTTTTGCACAAAATAGCTAGAGCCAAGCAAACCCTTTTCTTCACCATCCCAGAATGCAAAGATTATTGTTCGTTCCGGTTGCTGACCACTGGCCAAAAATGCCTTTGCCAATTGCAATACAGCCGATACGCCGGAAGCATTATCATCTGCACCGTTATAAATGCAGTCGCCCGCTAAAGTAGGATCTATTCCTAAATGATCATAATGCGCACCGACGATAACATACTCGTCAGTCCGTTTTCCTTCAATCTTTGCAAGGATATTGTTCAGTTGTAAATGCTTGTATACTCCTTTCTTTAATTGAGCAATGGAATCGGGATGCACCTGCCATTTTCCTTTCTGCGCTACCTGGTTGTGGCAAGCTTCAAATGGCTGATAATATGAGTCGCCCAATGGAGAGATATTCATCATTCTTAGCATTGAGACAATATATTCTCCGGCAATTCTGCCGCCGCGACTTCCGGCCTCTCGTCCTTCCAGTTCATCGGATGCAAGAAAGTTGATACTTGCTTTTGCCGATTGTTCAGAAATACTCTGCAATCCTTTTTCTAATGGTTTCTGCGCTAATACAGAAAGATTTGCTGCAATAAGAAGAGCAGCTATTATTATTTTTTTCATTCACTTATTGTTTATTGATCCATGCAAAGATAAGAATTTTATAGATGAACTTTCGTTGTTTTAGTTTTGTTTTAAATAAGATACATCTTCAAATTTCATATGCCAGAAAAAACCAATCGATACAATATTATGGAAGAAAAGAAAAAACTTACAACCGAAGCTGGTGCGCCTATTGGCGATAACCAGAACATTCAAACAGCCGGTCCGCACGGACCAGCATTAATGCAGAATGCATGGTATATGGAAAAGCTTGCACATTTCAATCGTGAACGTATTCCGGAAAGAGTTGTCCACGCCAAAGGATCGGGTGCTTTTGGAAGATTGATTATTACAAATGATATTACTAAATACACCAAAGCTGCCATATTCTCTAAGGTTGGTAAAGAGACCGACTTATTCCTTCGCTTTTCTACGGTAGCAGGTGAACGCGGAGCTGCCGACACGGAAAGAGATGTGCGCGGTTTTGCCATTAAATTCTATACAGATGAGGGTAACTGGGATTTGGTAGGAAATAATACTCCAGTCTTTTTCATTCGTGATCCGTTGAAGTTTCCCGATTTTATCCATACTCAGAAAAGAGACCCAAAGACCAATCTGCGAAGCAACACTGCCGCATGGGATTTCTGGAGTCTTTCTCCCGAATCGCTTCATCAGGTTATGATCTTAATGAGTGATCGAGGTATTCCAAAGAATCTTCGCCAGATGCATGGCTTCGGTAGCCACACGTTCAGCTTTTACAATGCAAAGAATGAACGTTTCTGGGTGAAATTCCATTTTAAATCTATGCAAGGCATTGCAAATTTCACCAATGAAGAAGCGGCAAAGATTGTTGCTCACGAACGCGAATATTCACAGCGCGACCTGTTTAATCATATTGAAGCCGGTAATTTCCCAAAATGGAAGATGTGCGTACAGATTATGACGGAAGCCGAGGCAAAAGCCTATCGGTTCAATCCGTTCGATTTGACTAAAGTATGGAGTCAGAAAGATTATCCGCTTATTGAGGTTGGAATTATGACATTAAACAAAAATCCCGAAAATTACTTTGCCACAGTAGAACAAGCAGCCTTCAATCCGGCCAATGTTGTTCCCGGCATCGGATATTCACCCGACAAAATGTTGCAAGGCCGATTGTTTGCTTATGCAGATGCCCAACGTTACCGTTTGGGTGTTAATTCCGGAAGTCTGCCGGTTAATGCTCCACGCTGTCCGTTCCACAACTATCATCACGATGGCGCTATGCGTTTTGATGATAACCACGGTGGAGAAGTAAATTATGAACCCAGCAGTTTTGGTGGACCAAAGGATGATAAAACTTACATCGAACCAGGTTTACCTTTGGAAGGAGAAGCATACAACTACAATCATCGTGAAGATAAGGATTACTATACTCAGCCGGGAGATTTATATCGTTTGGTTCCGGCCGATGAAAAAGAACGTATCCACAAAAATGTAGCAGCAGCAATGGAAGGTGTTCCCGATAATATTAAGATTCGTGCCATTGCACGTTTCTATCAGGCCGATGAGAACTGCGGAAAAGGCATTGCTTCTCAGCTGGGAATTGATATTAAGGCTGTCCTTGCAGAAGTAGAAAGGCAGAAAATGGAATAACCCATATTTTATATTTAATACAAGAAAAGCTGTTTGGTTATCTAAAACAGCTTTTCTTGTATTAAAAAAAGTACTAGTTTCTTACTATTTACATTCTAATAATTAAAGATTACTGATCAATATTTCTAACTGCATCTTCTATTTTATTCAAAATATCAGCTTTATATTGCGCTATTGCAGCATCTAATTCATCTTGTGAAGGATATTGTTCATATTCAAACTTCTTATCATTCAGACAGCTTACAATATATCCATCTTTTTGAAATGTGATCTTTAAATCTACATTAATAGAGAAATGACCTAACTTAGTTTCTTTTGGACAAATTAATTCATAATGGAATAATAGTAATTTAGCATTTCTTATGTAATGCAAAACCTCAAAATTACACTCTTCTCTTTTTACTATTCTAAGAGGCATTATATCATTCTGACTATCATCTTTAGAAATAAAAACTCCATACTTTTCTATTTTGAACAATACTGCTGTTGGTTTTATACTTTTAAGTAATTTCTCTATAAATTGGAAATAAAAGTTTTCTAATACATTCCAGACTTGTTCTTCACTAAATTCCGGTTTTGTGTTACTATACTTTAATCTACGCTGTAAAAGAGTCAACTGTTTGGCGAAATCGTCTTCCTCTTCTATACTTTCTCCTTTCGCAGCCTTTACCGAAAGAGTAAGTGCATGCTCTAATCGATCATTCATATACTCTACAAAAGGCCTAATGCCATCAATCGTGGCGGAAGCCCCGTCAGAAGCAGTCAATCCTACTGCAACATCACACTGATGTAATATCCGTAAATAGTTATCTTTATCTTTACTTTGAATAATAATTGGAGGATAGTTATTTCTAATCAAAACATAATTTACAAGTAAACGGGCAATGCGTCCGTTACCATCTTCAAACGGATGAATGCGGATATAGCGATAATGGAGCAATGCTGACAATTCAATAGGTGAAAGTTGCTTTTTGTCCGCCTCACTATTATACCATTCCACCAATTCTTTCATCATTACCGGGGTTTCCTCCGGAGTAGCATAATAGAAGATTTCTCCCGTAGCCGTTTGTACATGGTTAGGACGTGATTTATATTCACCTATTTTTACTTCCATTCTTGTTGGTTGTCCAGCATCAGTTACAGCATCTTTCCAAAATGGACGTACCAATATTGTTTTGTTCAGTTCACGAATAAAAGCTTCCGACAATGGACGTTCTATATCTTTAGCTTCTTGAGTGATTATATTAAAGCCAACATCATGAGCTCTCATTTCTTCGTAATCCTGTAATTTCGCATTACCTGTGGTATCGCCAAAAATAAGCAAAAGCTTAGTCTGTCCGTAAGTCAAGGTATTTCCCTCTATATGATTCGAATTGTAATTAAATTCCAGACGAAATTTTTCGTCTAATCGTTTTTTATCTTCAGGCTTCAGAGGCTGCAAAGAAATCCATTCATTGTATAATTGCTCAATTCTGTTCATGCGATGTAAGTTTATACAAATATAAGAATTATTCAAATTCATTATTTATATTCTACAAGGTATTTTTATTTAGATAGTACAATAGGATTTACCCTTTACCCTCTCCTATCTTTCTCAAACTTCACAAATTTCAAATTCTTTTTCAGCTTTTTATCCGCCAAAAAGCAAATGCGCTTAGCCTTTACTTTACTGGGAGTACAATCTTCGGGCTTATCAAAGCCCTCACTACTAGCAGAAAGGCTGAAGATGCCTATACCTTCCAGACAAACTTTATTACCTTGGTGAAGTTCTTGTTCGATGGTATACATAAGTTCAACAATGGTAGCATGGACATCTCCCGGCCTAAGCGTGCACCTACCGGCTATGTTTTCTGCCAACTCATTTGTTCCGATAGTTCCCGACGAAAGAGGAACTGCATAGTATTTTACTTGTTCTTCACCCTGACTCTTGTCTGTTTTTTTGCGCACGCAGTATTTGTATGCCATAATATTAGTTTGTTTTATCGTTTATTCATGAGACTTTTTAATTTAGACCCGGGTCTAAAGGATATTGAGACGGGGATCTAAAATATTTTAGACCCGGGTGTAAACTCACTTATGACCCGGGTCATAATTTAAAGCTATAAAGATAGATAAATAATTACAACTATACAAGTAGACAACTTTTATACCGGAAAACTTGGGATATAGCCTTAAACTCTGTATTTTTGTATACAATCAACTAATCAGTCTAACTATAACATAACCAATGATGAAAGAAATAAAAATTGAAATATGTGCCAATTCTGTGGCTAGTTGCGTGGAAGCACAAAAGGGAGGTGCGAAGCGTGTGGAACTGTGTGCCGGCATTCCCGAAGGTGGTACTACTCCGTCTCAGGGAACTATTGCTGTAACCCGCGAATTGCTCGAAATTCCTATCCACGTTATTATTCGCCCACGTGCAGGAGATTTCCTTTATTCTCCCGAAGAGATTCGTGTAATGGAACGTGATATTGCTGTGGCAAAAGATTGCGGTGCCGATGGTGTGGTAATTGGTTGCCTCACAGCGGAAGGCGAAATTGATCAGAGAGTTACGGAACGGTTGGTTAAGTGTGCCAATGGCATGTCGGTTACTTTCCATCGGGCTTTCGATATGTGCATTGACCCTATGAAGGCTTTGGAAGAGATTATCAATCTGGGATGCAACCGTATTCTTACTTCGGGACAGATGCCAACTGCCGAAGCGGGTATTCCTCTTCTGAAGGAACTTATTGAGAAGGCTGAGGAACGAATCATTATTCTGCCGGGATGCGGAATCAATGAAAAAAATATTCTGAAGATTGCTCAGGAAACGGGTGCAAATGAGTTTCACCTCTCAGCACGTGAAAACGTTGCCAGCGGCATGACTTACCGCAATCCGAAGGTTTCCATGGGTGGAACGGTGCAGGTAGACGAATATGCCGAACCTCGTACTTCTGCCGAACGTGTACGCCAGACGCTGAAAAGTCTGAATATCCAGTAATAGTTCTCAGGAGGGATTATTAATTAATACAATAAATCTATTTCAGGAAAAACAATTTAATAATTAAACATTATGGATTTTCTAGAACTTGCCAAAGAAAGATACTCGGTTAGAATTTATAGTGACGAACCGGTTGAAGAAGAGAAAATCAACAAAATCCTAGAAGCTGGAAGAGTGGCGCCTACTGCTCATAACAATCAGCCTCAACGGATTTATGTAATTCAAAGTAAAGACGCTCGTGAGAAGGTGAAAAAGTGTACCAGATACAGTTTCAATGCTCCAATTATTTTGCTGCTATGCTATGACGAAGACGAAAGTTGGTTTGGACAGAATGATAGATTTGGCTCCATAGACCCCACTATTGTAGGAACACACATGATGCTGGAAGCTACCGAACAAGGACTGGGAACTGTTTGGGTAGGATCTTTCAATGCAGAAATAACTAAGAGTGAGTTTGCTTTACCAAGCAATATTATTCCGGTTGCTTTTCTTCCTCTGGGCTATCCTTTTCATACGTCAGAGCCAAGTGTTATGCATGCCAGTCGGAAGAATCTTTTGGAAACAGTCAGATATCTATAATTGCAGTTTATTTCTGATAAAACATAATAGAAAACGCCCAACTCTACATTTGCAAATGTAAAGCTGGGCGTTTTCAATTGTGTCTTAATTTATAGTTTTCTTGAACAAACTCTATTAATGGGTACAGGAAGTTGGTGTGCAGGCAGTGCCTTCTTTTGTATTGCCGGCCTGTATCTGACTGATAACTTTTACCAATTGCTCTCCCAAAGCAATACGGTAACCTTGCGAAGCAAATACTACACGATTAAAGGTGTCGCCAACAATAATCAGAGGTAATTCGCCACGGCGTATAACTTCAGTTCCCTCTTTTACCTGATGCAAAACAGCGCCATCTTTATCTATTCCGAAAGTGACATTCTTTGGTAGATCACCATAAGCCTTTGGATTGAATGCTTTCAGTTCGTCTTCGTCAGAGAAAAGAATAATAATTTGCTTGCCCCATTCTTCCAATTGCTTCTTAACTGCAGCAATATCTCTCAACGCATGGTTGGTAGGCTCGTGATTATTCTTAACCAAAGCCACAATATAGTAACCTCTGCCGTTGGCATTCAGTATACTTTGTTCCTTACCGGTTTTAGCATCAATAAATGTTGCTTCAGAATTAAAACTGCCTAAAACCTGAACCTGATTGTTGCTTTCGCGCATCTTCAGTTCAACATTGGTTGTTTTTCCGGCTTCTACATTGAAGAATGTAAGATTGCTCAGTACACTTCCATCTGCCATACGGCTACCTGTTACCATCAGATATTGACCAGCGTCCAGTTTCAGTGGTTTGCTGAAAATTGTGCTCCATGAACTTTCATTTTCTTCATCAAATTCCAGCAGATGTGTTCTGCCACCTTCAATTTTAGAAATAGAGAAATGCTTGTAATAAAGCGGATCTTTCAAAGAACTGATTGGAGTATAAGAAGCATTAACGAATCCGTAAGGAGCATTTCCAGTTTCTGCTTTTTCAAAATTAACATCGTTCCATGTGTTATTGAAGAAATATTGCAGTTTACCGGTCATCAACTCAATGCGTGAAGGTACACCCAGACTGCGAAGCACAGCTACGAAGAAAACTTTTCTTGAGCGGCTGTCGGTTACACGAGATTTCCACACACCGAGTGGTGACATAAACAGATGGTTAGAGTTTAATTCCTCTTTAATTGTAATGTTGCTACGACACCAGTCAACCAAGACTTTCGGATCTTTTCTTATTGCATCGGCAAGAGTAGCCGGAATCTCTTTCTGAAACTCTTTTTTATAGGTTGTAAGGAACTCGTTGGCAACGCGAGGATTCAGCACGTTCTGATTGTAAACATCCCCTTCTCCTGCTACAGTGTAAAGTAAATGATCGGCAAGTACTTCGGCTGGTGTATCACGTAAATCCTTTGCAGAAATTACTTCCAGTAATTTAAGAGCCTTTTCACGGTTTTCTGTTGTAGTAGAAAGCAGGAGCTTCTCTATTTCGCGCCAGTTACCACGAGATGCAACAAATAGTTTCTTGGTGCGTACCGTATCAATATTCAGTTTTGAAGCTACCTCTTTTATTCTTGATTCATCAATAAATGTACCAATGTAACTGTTACGTATGGAATCTTCCTTAGCCAGACGAATATTGTTTGCTGCACGCTGTTCCTTGCTTACGTTTACCTCAACCGGTAACTCTACCGGCGGAACAATATCCATTGCCATTTCTTTGACTGCAGCCAAGTCTTCATCACTTAAATTTCCTGTCTTTTTATCTAAAGTAAGTGTCAAAGTGTGATCTTTACCTACAGATACCTTGCGGAAATCAAAGACTCCATCTTTAGAAGCCCACACAATAATATCACCTTTACCGGATGAAAGGAACGATTTTCCTTCTTTATCGCTCTGCTTTTTAGCTACAGAATAAAACTCACCGTAGTTGTACAGCTTATATTCAACGGCTGCACCTTCAACCGGTTTCTTATTTTCATCAAGCACAGTAACATCAATACGATCTACCGGTGCATAATTATCAATCACATTAATTTCGGTAAAGTTCGGAGTTACAGTCATAATCTCCTCTTTGCCCGTATAAAGTCCGAATACATTAGTATGCATCAGCATTCCACGCTTGGCAGGAGCTGTAAACCAGGCTACATTAAGAACTGGTTCCGGTTCGCAGGCACCGAGGAAATACCATTTTCCATTTGCCCATGCTTCTACCCATGCATGATTATCGTCGGTATGTGCCCAACGCGGAGTGTAAACCTGACGGGCAGGAATACCAACAGAACGAAGAGCTGCAACCAGGAATGTAGATTCTTCGCCACAACGTCCATAAGCCGTGCGAACAGAAGCCAGCGGAGAACTGGTTCGGGAATCAGAAGGAGTATAAACAACCTTTTCGTGGCACCAATGGTTTACTTCAAGAATAGCTTCGTAAAGAGAAAGATTCTTTACCCTGTCTTTCAGCTCACCATAAAATACTTCGCGTGAATTGTCGAGCGTTTCATTATTTACTCGTTGTGGAAGTACAAAATGACGGAACAACTCTTCGCTGATCTCTTTCCCCCAGGGCATCTCTTGCTTTGCCTTGAATGACAAACGCACATCTCTCAAAAAGAATGTGTCGGGATAATCAGTAATATCAGCCAAAGACATATAGGCATAAAGAAACTTCATAGCCTCTTTTTCCTGCAAAGAGAGTTTGTTATTGAATACATTAAACAATCCGCCATTTGGCATCGCTGCTTTCTTTTCGGCAAAAGTTTTATCTACAGTTGCCCGATACTTTTCATTGCTGATAAAGTGTGTATTTGAGCATGACATACCCAAAAACGTAATTACTAAACCGGCAAATAGTGTATTGATTCTACTCATAAAATGTAACGGTTAAATTTTGAGAGCAAAGATAGCATTTTATTTAAAGCACCATTATTTTTCAAACTTCTTATTTAAGTACAACTTATAAATAATTACGATTAAAAACAAAAAGGTGAGGGATAACGCCTTTTTGTGAGGGTTCAGTGAGGGATAAAAACCAATCCATCACTCTTCAGAAATCTATAAACCAACAAGTTATTAAAATAAGTGAGGGAGTGAGGGATGAAAATAATTTTTCTTTTTATCCTGAAAAACAGAAGATTTAATTTATCTGATAAGATAATATTCATATATTTGCATAAACAAAAAATCTTTTTTTGAAAACAACAAGTTATAATTCTTCGGATATTGCTTAATAGCAGCCTGTAACTTCTTCTTCAGGCTTAATCTTTCATCGTTCGGAAATTCTTTCGAACTAAGATCATATTACTTTTTCATAACTATTAAACTTAAGGAAATACTCTGCATTTCTCAATATAATTTGAGTCTTCAGAAATATATTCCGGAATAATCACAATGAATACATATGAAAGATTTTGTTTTCAACATTAAGCAACGAATAGAATCTGAAATTAAAAATATACAAAACAGTGAAACTCATTCTGCCAGCCAGATAAAACAGATAATTAGTTTTATTGAGGAAAGAATCAATGAACTGAAAATATTTATCAGGAATTACAGTTTTAAAAATGAGCAGGAAGAAATATTATTCTTCAAAGAATTGAAACCATCTGTCTGTTGTTTGTTATTATACTATATCCGTGTATATCACATAGAAGAAAGACGGTTGAGTAAAACAGACTTTGCCCAAAGTATTTATTTGAGCAAGGAATTAAAACAATTAGAAAAGAATAACGAACAGATAGGTAATTTCTATCAGTATTATAAATCGTGGAATACAAATTTTGATTATTTATATTTCTGTCGCGAATCATACAATATTCTATTGGATACATCATGCAATTCATTTGAGAAGGAACGGTTCTTTTCAACCAATCACGACTATGATGTTGCCAATATAATGGCTAATGATTTACTTAAGAATTATCTTATTGCAGAAGCGGACAAGCTAAACAGTCAATTGTATTATCAGGCAATAGATGTTATGTATAATCACAAAATGCAATGGACAGATTCGAAAACTTCATTGGTGGAACTGATATACGCGTTATATTCTTCAGGCTGCATTAACAATGGTAATATTAGTCTGAAAGAAATGGCGCAATTTACTGAAGCAATGTTTCAGATTGAGATTGGAGATCCTTATCGCACCTTCCTGGAAATAAGGGGAAGAAAGAAGAGTCGCACAGCATTTCTGGATGAAATGAAGAATAAACTGATTGAAACAATGGATAAATTAGATAATTTTTAGTCCACCTTGGGGCATCTTGTGTTTTTAGGTGATTTTATTGATTGATCTTTGTTACCAATTAAAATATTTAGATATTATCTCTTATTACAAACATTTATCAATTAAAATTTTAATATCATGAACAATGAAAATAAATCTATCCACGAGTTTGATTTTAATTTAATCTGCGAATATTTTTCGAGCATGAAACGTCAAGGTCCTGGTAGTACTGAATCAACAATTAAAGCACTTTGCTTTATCGACTCATTTACAGAATCATCAAAAATTGCAGATCTTGGATGTGGCACAGGAGAACAATCAATGGTACTAGCTCAACATACACCCTGTCAGATTACAGGCATTGATATTTTCTCGCAATTTATTGATCTGTATAATAGAAATGCTGCAAAGATTAATGTTGAACAAAGAGTTAAGGGCATAACAGGTTCAATGGATAACTTGTTTTTCGGAGAAGAAGAATTAGACCTTATCTGGTCCGAAGGATCAATTTACAATATTGGTTTTATAAATGGAATAAATTATTGGAAACGGTTCTTAAAAGAAGGTGGTTATCTGGCCATAAGTGAAGCCTCATGGTTCACAGAAGAAAGACCAGATGAAATAAATGAATTCTGGTTGGAAGCATATCCTGAGATTGACACAATTTCCAATAAAATTATGCAGCTTCAGCATGCAGGTTACACTCCAATAGCACATTTTATATTGCCCGAGAATTGTTGGATTGAGAATTTCTATATTCTTCAGGAAAAAGCCCAGCAATCTTTTTTAGCAAAATACCCAAACAATGAAGCAGCCTTAAAGCTAATAGAATATCAAAAAAACGAAGCAGTGCTATACAACAAATACAAAAAGTTCTATGGGTATGTATTTTATATTGCAAAGAAAGAAAGCCCTCAGGTTAATTATCTCGAAATAAAATAGAGTTATGAAATTACAGGATTTAGGATATAATGATATGCACGAAGTATACAGAAAAAGTAATAATCTGAACGATTATACAATAGGACGTATTATCGCCGAACACAAGGAAAGGTATATTGTTCGGACTGAAAATAAGGAACTTGAAGCTGAAATAACTGGAAATTTAAGATTTTCGGCTTCAAGCCGTGAAGATTTCCCTGCAGTTGGCGATTGGGTAGCATTAACGGTTTATGAACCTGAGTTCTGTATTATTCATAAAATCTTTCCTCGTTTCTCTATTATTTCCAGACAGGATATTAGTCGCTCGAGTGAAATTCAGATCATTGCAACCAATGTTGATTTTGCATTTCTAGTTCAGGCTGTCGATCGAGATTTTAATATCAACCGATTAGAGCGTTATCTGACTATCTGCTATTCAGCCAAAGTAAAGCCAATTATAGTTCTCACCAAAACTGATTTGATAAATGTAGAAACTCTTTTAAAAATAAAAGACACTATCAATCAACGAATTCAAGACATTCCAGTGATCGCAATAAGCAATACTACACATGAAGGAGTAAATGAATTAACACAACTAATTGAAAAGGGAAAAACCTATTGTATACTTGGTTCGTCAGGGGTAGGAAAATCTTCTTTAACCAATAATCTCAAAGGAGAAAATATTATGCAAACCAATACCATCAGCACGAGTACAAATAAAGGAAGACATGTTACTACCCATCGTGAACTGATAATACTTGAGAACGGAGGTATATTAATAGATAATCCTGGCATGCGCGAAGTTGGTGTTACAGATGTAAGTGAAGGTTTGGCTATGACTTTTGATAGCATCTATGAATACGCTATAAAATGTAAGTATAAAGATTGCACTCATACTAATGAAAAGAATTGTGCTGTGATTCAAGCTGTCAAGGATGGCCTGATTGATAAGAATTCGTATGCAAACTATCTAAAAATGAACAAAGAAAAAGAGTTCTTTGAGTCTTCGGTAGCCGAACGAAGAAAGAAAGACAAAGAGTTTGGTAAGATGCTGAAGAATTATAATAAAAACAGAACTAATTATTAATACTAGAATCTTACAGATCTACCAAAGATATTTTATTATGAATAAAATAATCACTTTAAAAAGAGCAAATATATAAGACAGAAAAGTAAAGCTGAAAAACAATTCAATTAACTGCGGAAAAACAGATGCTATTTTCTGTTATCCTAAATTCAAGTGTTAAATGCAACTGATGGAATTTTAGATTGAATATTTTTTCAGAGAAGGGGAAGATGTTTATCTTCCACCTTTCTCTGATGGGATAAAATAATTATCTTGTTCCCTCAATCTCCTACAAAATCAGTTACAAGATGAAACATTTAACCCAAGAACAAAGATATGAAATTTCTGCATATCTTCACAGTGGAAAAAACAAAAGTGAGATAGCCTCTCTGGTAAGAGTTAATAAAAGTACCATTAGCCGTGAAATTGCCCGTAATTCTTACGGTTCCTGGCATCAGTACATGCCCCGTGCCGCTCAAAAGAAAGCTGACTTAAGAAAGAAATGTCGCCATCGGAAAGTAGTCTTTACCCAAGACATGAAGGATCTTGCAAAGCATCTGCTAATAGAATTTAATTATAGTCCGGAACAAATCTCTGGCCGATGCAAATTACAATTAATTCCCATGGTTTCTCATGAAAGGCTTTATCAGTGGATTTGGAAAGATAAACGTCAGAAAGGAGATCTTTATAAATATCTACGTCGGAAAGGTCGAAAAAATAAAAAACGTGGTTCCGAATACAACAATAGAGGTATTTTGCAAAATCGCAAAAGTATTGATCAAAGACCTTCCATCGTTGAGGAACGTAAACGCTTTGGTGATCTTGAAATAGACTCTATTATTGGTAAGAATAGGAAGAGTGCATTAATGACTATTAACGACAGACTAACCGGACGCTTATGGATACGTAAACTTAAAGGGCGTGATCCCAAAACTATGGCAGATACAACTATTAAATGTTTAACATCATTTAAAGGGAAAATCTTCACTATAACCTCAGATAATGGATTTGAGTTTGCTTTTCATAAAAAAATAGAGACGAAATTGAGAATTAATTTCTATTTTGCCAGACCCTATCATTCTTGGGAGAGAGGAGCAAATGAAAATATAAATGGATTAGTAAGGCAATACTTTCCTAAGGGGACAGACTTTAGTGAAGTGACTGAACAACAAGTAGAAACTGTCGAAGATTTAATTAATTCAAGACCAAGAAAAAGGTTGGAATATTATACTCCAATCGAGTTTATTAATACACTTAAAAAACATAGGAGAGAGTTGCGTTTATAACTTGAATTCTGTTATTATAGGGGGTAGATATAATTTTTCCGCAGCTAATAATCAACCATTTAGTTCAAAAAGTAAAACGTATTGTCAGAAAACTTCCTTATATCTTTTCCCTAAAATTGTGAGACATGAGTTAAAAAGTGTTTCACATCTAATTATCAAACACTTACTCATACAAAAGTGTATATTTAAGTTATTATAATATTGTTATTTAAATAAAGAGAAGCTTATCATAATATACTATAATCTACTTCTTTCACTTGAACCAGTTTCCCTTCCTTTGTATTTACTACGCTCACTTGTAAGATGCAAAGTCTTTGCAGATAAGTTTAAATGCCATGAAATCGTTTTTTATCAGACAAATTTCATAACTTTGCATCTATAGGAAAACCGTTTTCTTCTTCAATGAAAAACATTATAGCTAGTATCAGACAAGTATACCCCGTTTCCGATGAAGCGCTCCAAGCGTTGCTGACGGAGATGGAAGAGAGAATATATCCCAAAAACACTTGTATTGTGCAATCGGGCATAACGGATCATTTGGTCTATTTTATTGAAGAAGGAGTAACTCGCTCGATATTTCATCATGATGGAGTGGACACCACCACCTGGTTCAGCAAGGAGGGGGACATTACTTTTGGCATGGATTCGCTGTATTATAACCAGCGTTCGATAGAAAGCGTTGAAACACTGACAGACTGCCGGGTGTACGTCATCCACATTGACAAACTGAATATGCTATATGAGAAGTATATCGACATAGCCAACTGGGGAAGAATCCTGCATCAGAATGTAAATAAAGAACTGAGCCATCTCTTTGTAGAAAGGTTACAACTCACTCCCAAAGAACGATATGATAGCTTTTTGTTGCGTTACCCCGGTCTCATTAATCGGGTAAAGCTGAAATACGTAGCCGCCTTTCTGGGTATTTCCATCTATACCTTCAGTCGTATCCGTGCTCAAAAATAGTTTTTATATCCTTTTTTTGCTTTTAAGCAAAAGAAGTTCTTTCTGTAAACAATACTTTTGCGGCTAAGATAATATTAACTCTAATCAAAAACAGATGTCAAGAATTTCTTCAGCTGCATTTGCAGACACCAAGCCACATTATAATCTATTAGACGGATTACGCGGAGTGGCGGCCCTTTTAGTTATTTGGTACCATGTAAATGAAGGTTTTGGTTTTGCCGAAACTGTCAATGGTGCGGGTAATGGCCTTGTAAAGAACCTCAATCACGGATACCTTGCTGTTGATTTCTTTTTTATTCTTTCCGGTTTCGTTATCGGCTATGCTTACGATGACCGTTGGAACAAGGGCTTTACTATGAAAGAATTCTTCAAGCGCCGTTTGATTCGTCTTCACCCTATGGTAGTAATGGGTGCCATTTTAGGTGTCATAACATTCTGCCTCCAAGGCAGCGTGCAGTGGAACGGTACACAGATTGCAACTTCCCTTACTATGCTCGCTTTACTTTGTACCATGTTCTTCATCCCTGCAGTTCCGGGTGGAAATTACGAAGTGCGCGGTAACGGTGAAATGTTTCCGCTAAACGGACCATACTGGTCGCTGTTTTTCGAATATATAGGTAATATTCTTTATGCCTTGTTTATCCGTCGTTTGTCCACTAAGGCATTGGGTGCATTAGTTATAGTGTTGGGTATTGCATTGACTTGGTTTGCCACCTGCAATATTTCTACTTATGGAAGCATCGGCGTGGGCTGGACATTAGATAGTGTGAATTTCCTGGGCGGTTCATTGCGTATGCTTTTCCCTTTTACTATGGGTATGTTCTTATCGCGGATTTTCCAACCGGTGAAAGTGAGAGGTGCTTTCTGGATTTGCTCGGCTGTATTGGTGGCTTTGTTCTCGGTACCTTTTATCGGAGCTTCTGAACCAGTCTGCATGAATGGTGTTTACGAATCGTTCTGTATCATCATCGTTTTTCCTATTTTAGTTTGGTTAGGTGCATCGGGTGCTACTACCGATAAGATATCGACAAATATATGCAAGTTTCTGGGCGATATTTCTTTTCCGCTATACGTAGTACATTATCCATTTATGTACTTGTTCTATGCATGGCTCATCAAAAACAAACTTTATACGTTTGGCGAAACCTGGGCTATTTCTTTGGGTGTAATGGCATGGAATGTATTGCTAGCTTATGCTTGTCTAAAATTGTACGACGAACCGATACGCAAGTATTTGGCAAAGCGTTTCTTAAATAACAAAAAATAAACCATTCAGTACCCCCATATATTCGGCTCATCTGCTAATGTATGGGGATTGATATATATAAGGCATTTACATACTCAGAAATGCTTATTTACAAGTATACTAAAGGCTATATCCCAATCTTATATAAAGAATAACGATACACCCAGTACACTTATTATTGCTCCAATGATTTCTCTTATTGTAACTTTCTGCTTAAAAATAAGATGTGAAGGCCATAATATAAAGATTGGCGTAAGTGCCATTAGTGTAGATGCAATACCAGCTTCAGTATATTGAACGGCCATTAAAGAAACGGAAACTCCGATAAATGGCCCGAAGATGGTAGCCCATAAAGCAGCATTCATACCTTTTCCATTGTGAAATGCAATAGGCATTGTGTATAGTTCCTTTCTAAGCCACATTATAACAAAGTATCCCAGCATACCAGTTATGGCACGTATATAAGTGGAAGCAAACGGAAGCATAGTCATAAACTGATTTATATCTGTTGCAGGTACCGACATTTTGTAATGGTTCATCCCCACCTTGCTTAGTACAAGTCCTACTCCCTGCCCTACTCCAGCACCTATCCCAAGTAAAATTCCTTTCAGCGGTAACTTTAATCCTATTTTGTGAGAAGTTCCTTTACTGAGAACAGACATTCCTATGCCACAAATAGTAACCATCATCCCTATCCATGCATTCAAAGGGAGTTTCTCACCCAGTATTATCCAGCCAGATATTGCAGCTGCCGGAGGAGCGAGTGTCATAAACAACTGTCCGAAGCGTGAACCTATAAGAACGTAAGAGTTGAACAAGCAATAATCTCCTAGTACATACCCCACAAATCCGGAAAGTGATAACCAAAACCATGTTTCTGAATTGGCATACAAAGGATAAGGCACGCCGGTAAACCACCACAGAGTGATAGCCAGGAAAAACAAAGAAAGGAACATTCGGATTAAATTCAGCTGTAAAGAACCAATCCGCTTACAAGCTACTTCCGCAAAAAGAGCTGTAGCAGTCCAGGATATAGCTACACCCAAAGAGAGTACTTCGCCAAAATATTGCATCTTTTTCTATTTTGGGTGCAAAGGTACAACTATTTATATTAAATGAAAGTATTTACCAATACAACCCTTCCCTGCTTTTTCAGAATCTTATCATGTTCATTTAATTACTTTATACAATTACATAATTTTCCGTAGTGAGCAAAAGAAACAGACTGTTACAGTCATGTCTTTTATAAAAGAGTAATATATGTAAAATTATAAATGCAAACTTCATTTAGAAGTTAGCTCATTAAAACAACCGGGAAAAGAATTTCCATCAAGCCTCAGACTGTATATCAATAGAAGCCAACATATATTTCATAATCATCTTTATAACAATGATTTAAATATTATCATGTAACATACAATAAGTATTATGTAACATAAAATAGTAAATATGTAACGCATATAAAAACACGTGTATCATTTATTTAAACACTTTTAATTAATGTTTAATACATTTACGCTTTGAAAATTTAGACTTATAGCAAGCTACAATTAAAAGCTATAAAATCAGCACAGACATCTAAGTACTATGAAAAATAAAAAATCTCTAAATTTAGGGTCAACCACGTTGTCATCAGCATGGCTGTTCAGTATTTCTAAAGCCTCTTATAATTTACTCAACAAAGCAAAAGATCTGCCGGTTATAAGCAATCTAGTGTTATTCTTTGATAACTTCAGCTACAAAAGAGAAAATGATTTTTATGTTTCGACTCCTTTGTCAGGTGAATATAATTTCAAGACTCAAAATATATTTAAAGTTTGCTCCGCTCTTATCATGCAGCCGAAAAAATAGCCAGAGTCATTTCTGGAATGTAACTACTAAAAAAATAAATACCTCAAGTAATTAACCTTAATAATTAATGGAATGAAATGTGAATATGATGACAGTTAAAATTGATTGCTTTCAAGAAAGAAAGATTATTTGGAAAAAGAGAAAAATATTAATATCTTAATCTAAAAAAGATGGAAAATGTAAAAAAACAATTACAAAAGATTCCTTACTTGATTTTATGTCTGCTGTTAATCAGCGTTACAGCTTATGCACAAGACAGAATAAAAGTAACGGGATCAATATTCGATAGTAAAGGAGAAACTATTATCGGTGCCAATATAACACTGAAAGGTAATAGTTCAATAGGTACAATTACAGATATTGACGGAAACTTTACGTTGTCTGTACCAAGAAATTCAGTGTTAGTTGTTTCATACATTGGTATGAAGAAAAAAGAAATAAAAGTTATTGATAATAAGAAGTTGAGGATTACATTAGATGACGCTTCTGAACAATTAGAAGAAGTTGTAGTCGTTGGTTATGGACAGCAAAAAAAAGCCAGTGTTGTTGGTGCAATTACACAAACAACAGGTAAAGTACTGGAACGTGCTGGTGGTGTAGCAGATATTGGTGCTGCCTTAACAGGTAACCTGCCAGGTGTAGTTACTACAGCCAGTACAGGTATGCCGGGTGAAGAAGACCCAAGAATCGTTATTCGTGGTATCAGTTCATGGAACAATAGTGATCCATTAATTTTAGTAGATGGAATAGAACGCCCTATGAATAGCGTGGACATCAGTTCTGTACAATCAGTTTCTGTTTTAAAAGATGCATCTGCAACTGCCGTTTACGGTGTAAAGGGAGCAAATGGTGTTATCTTGATTACTACAAAGCGCGGAAATGAAGGTAAAGCCAAAATAGAAGTTGGTCTTAATGCTACAGCAAAAGTAGTATCTAAGTTACCACGCTCTATGGCTTCTGCGGATGCTCTATATGTACGTAATCAAGCAATTGAGAACGAACTAGGTTTAAATCCTGATTCATGGGGTAATATTACACCTGCCGAAATTATGGATAAATACCGTAATCCGGCTAACTTGGAAGAAGCAGAACGCTATCCGGATGTAGATTGGCAAAAAGAGCTGTTTAAAGATTATGCAATGGCTTATAATGCGAATGTTAACATTTCGGGTGGTACAAAATTTGTAAAATACTTTGCGGCAGTAGATTTTCAACACGAAGGTGATTTATTTCGTGAATGGGATAACAATCGTGGATATCAGTCAGGATATGGATATAACCGTATTAATGTGCGAAGTAATTTAGATTTCCAGTTAACAAAAACTACTGTTTTGAAAGCTAATATTGCAGGGTCACATGGCCTTAAACGTTCTCCTTGGAATATCAGTAATGATTCATTCGGAGCTTCACAGTTATGGCAAGCCGCCTACAGTGCACCATCAGATGCATTTCTTCCTAGATATTCTGATGGAACATGGGGATATTATCCTGCTGATACACAAGGTGCACCTAACTCTATTGTGAATTTGGCAATCAGTGGTGCTGAAAAGAATACAACTACTCGTATAAACACAGACTTTACCCTTGAACAAGATCTAAGCTTCTTTTTGAAAGGATTGAAAGCAAATGCCACGATATCATTAGATAATGTATTTTTGGAAACAGACCGTGGTATAAATGACCTTTATCACAATACACAATTTAAATGGATAGATCCTGATACGGGAGAAATTAAGTACAAAGAATCTGGTAACAGTAATAATAACTTCGACTTTCAAGAGGGAATTCAATGGACTACATCCGGTGGTTCTATAGATAATAATTACACTCAGCGAAACTTGTTCTATCAGGGACAGTTAAATTGGGCTGGACAGTTTGGTAAACATGGAGTTTCTGCAATGGGTGTATTCAACCGTACTGAACGTGCAACTGGTAGTGAATTTACCCACTATCGTGAAGACTGGGCTTTCCGTACTACATATAATTATGCCGACAAGTATTTCGCTGAATATAACGGTGCTTATAATGGTTCTGAAAAATTTAGTGCAAAGAATCGTTTCGCTTTCTTTAATTCAGGTGCCTTAGGATGGATGATTAGTGAAGAGAAATTCTTCAATCCAATTAAGAAATACGTAGACATGCTGAAAATTAGATACTCTTATGGAGAAATTGGTGATGATAATGTTGGATCTCGTTGGTTATACGCCACTCAATGGGCATACGGATCAGGTGCAAACAGAAGTATTGCTATGATGGGACCTAAAGGAGAAAACAGTCCTTATACATGGTATCGTGAATCATCAGTAGGTAATGAAGATGTACACTGGGAAAAAGCAGTAAAGCAGAACTTGGGTATTGACTATTCATTGTTTGGAGGTCTAATAGCTGGTAGTGCAGAGTTTTTCCATGAAAACCGTTCAGACATTCTCGTATCAGGTGGTAATCGTTCTGTTCCTTCATATTTTGGAACCACAGCTCCCACAGCCAATCTTGGTAAGGTTCGCACAAAAGGATATGAGTTGGAATTACGCCTGAATAAAATGTTTAAGAACGGGCTCCGCCTATGGGGTAATTTCAATATGACGCATGCCGAAAATAAAGTATTACAATATGATGATGCACAATTATTGCCCAATTATCAAAAAACGGCAGGATACGCAATTGGACAGGATCATTCTTATCTGGATAATGGATATGCAAATACGTGGGATGAAGTGATTGGTATGACTGATCACAATACAAATGATAACCAGAAATTACCAGGTCAATATGTTATTGTCGACTTTAATGGCGACGGAGTGATTGATACTAATGATAACGCACCTTATGGATATACCGGAACTCCTCAAAATACATACAATGCTACTGTTGGTTTTGAATGGAAAGGATTCAGTGCTTTTCTTCAGTTCTATGGAGTAACTAATGTTGATCGTTATGTATCCTTTACGTCACTGAACGGTAACTTGGATACAGTTTTTGATGAAGGTTCTTACTGGACAGCTGGAAATACAAATGCAGATGCACCCATGCCGCGTTGGAATTCTACACCAAGTTATTATGATGGAGCTCGCTTCCACTATGACGGTTCGTTTATTCGTTTGAAGAATGCTGAAATTGCTTATACATTTACTGACGGTTGGATAAAGAGAATTGGTCTCTCTAACCTGAAAATTTATTTGAATGGTAACAATTTGTGGGTATGGACACGTATGCCAGACGACCGTGAATCAAACTTTGCCGGTACAGGCTTGGCTTCTCAAGGAGCTTATCCTACGTTGAAACGTTTCAATTTGGGAATAAAATTCAATCTTTAAAAGAAATAACATGAAAAAGTATATATATAAATATTTTTTAAGCGGCTTAATGGTTATGTGCCTGCTAAGTACAACTTCATGTACTGACTATCTGGATAAAGCACCCGACTCTGATATTTCCGCAACGGATGCTTTTAAAGATTTCACCAACTTCCAAGGTTACACGGAAGAGCTATATTATTGCATTCCTGATTTTGCAAAAGGTTATTGGAGTGATTCCTTTAACTGGGGAGAAGATGAAATTATGAATGTAGGTATTGACTATCACATGTGCTATAAGATAGACCAAGGTGATTTCTGGGGATGGCAATCCGAACATGATGGCTGGCAAAGCGGCTGGATGGATCGTAGGAGTAATTCTACTACTTCTAATGACCGTTTCGGAAAGTCATTATGGCCACTTGCATGGTATGGAATTCGCAAAGCCAATATGGGGCTTGCTAACTTAAATTTGATGACTGATGCTACTGACGAAGAACGTAACCTAATTGAAGGACAGCTGTACTTCTTTCGTGGATGGTTCCATTTTGAGTTGATGCAATACTTCGGAGGTTTGCCTTATATCGACACTGTACTTCCTTCTGGAGAACCATTGACTCTTCCTCGACTTAGCTATCAGGAATGTGCAGAAAAAGCAGCTGCAGATTTTCGCAAGGCTGCCGACTTACTGCCTATCAACTGGGATAACACAAATGCAGGAAAGAACACTTTGGGTAAGAACCAATTACGTATCAATAAGATTATGGCATTAGGTTACTTAGGTAAAGATCTGTTGTGGGCAGGTAGTCCATTAATGAACTATGAATCTCAAAAATCTAAATCATACAACAAAGATTTGTGCAAGAGAGCAGCCGAAGCATTTGGTGAATTGCTCACATTGGTTGAAAGTGGTCAGACACAATATTCGTTGGTAGATTTTAAAAATTACTCTGACTTGTTTTATACAATCGGAAAAGATGGTTTGATGCCTGGTTCAACAGAAGCTATTTTCCGTGGACCTTCTTATGGATGGAATGATACAAACTGGGGCTTAAGTAAGCAGTTTGGTACCGGAATTCTTAATGACGCTGGAGTTATATCACTTCCTACAGCCAATTATGTTAACTATTATGGTATGGCTAATGGATTGCCTTTAACTGACGCAGAATCGGGTTTTGATGCAACCTATCCTTGGAAAGGACGCGATCCACGTTTTTACCATGATATTGTATACGATGGTGTGAAAGTAGTAGAAGGTAATTTGAGTTCAGAGAACGAACCACTTCGCTATGCCAGCTTATATACTTCCGGTCAGTTACGTGATGCTACTAAAGGAAGCCGTACCGGATATTTGCTTTACAAGTTTATTCCTATTAAATGTAATAAATTCGATGACGGATATGGATGGAGCAATCACTTTCATATTCATCTGAGCTGGATGCGCTTAGCTGATATTTATTTAATGTATGCTGAATCAGCAGCAAATGCTTCTGAATCGGCTATGGGTAAATCATCAAACTGTTCATTGACTGCAGTTGACGCTGTTAACAAAATTCGTAAACGTGCAGGAGTAAAAGAGATGAATGCTAAATATACTGGCTCATTAAATGGCTTTATGGGTGAGCTTCGCCGTGAACGCGCCGTAGAATTGGCTTATGAAGGACATCGTTTTAATGATTTGCGTCGTTGGTTATTACTTACTGAATCTCCTTATAATATTAAAACTTCACAGGAATTTATTCGTTCTGGAGTTTTCGATAAGGCAGATCCTACAAAAAATGCAGTAAGTGGATTTACAGAAAAAGTAATTTTAACTCGCAACTTTACTGAAAAGCATTACTGGTTACCTTTGAAAAAGTCTGATACAAGTCTTTATCCTGAGTTTAAACAGAATCCTGGTTGGTAATAGGTGTTAACACTAAGTTTAATAAAACAGAAAAATAATGAAAAATATACATGCAAGAATCGTTATGGGGACTATGATGACTTTCTCGTCATTAGGGCTGATGGCGCAAGAGAATGCAGAAATGCTGACACCTGCAGACTCTTTAGCCAAGCAAGAAGTCAATGTGGCTTTCCGTACGGTGAATCAGAAAGACCTGATGGGAGGTGTTTCTGTAGTGGATATGGTGAAATTAACTGATAAAAACTATTCAACGTATAGTTTGGATAATATGCAGTCATTGGTAGGTGGATATAATGGCCAGCTATGGAACATGGGTGACGCATTAATATTAGTTGACGGTGTACCTCGTGATGCAAATAATGTATTGCCCACTGAGATAGATAAAATAACATTTCTGAAAGGTGCATCTGCTGTTGTTTTATACGGTAGCCGTGCATCTAAAGGCGTTATTTTAATTACAACAAAACGTGGACGTGAAGACGGACTTAAAATAAAGGCTCGTGGTAATGCTTCAATGTTTGTACCCAAAGCATATCCTGAGTATTTAGGCTCAGCAGAATATATGACTTTGTATAATGAAGCACGTGCCAACGACGGCTTATCTCCTACTTATTCAGAAGATTTGATTTATAATACTTCTACAGGAAATAATCCCTATCGTTATCCGAATGTAAATTTCTTCTCATCAGATTATATAAAGAAAGCATATAATCGTTACGATGCATCTGCTGAATTTTCAGGTGGTGGAAAATATGCACACTTCTACACCAACATTGGTATCTATAATGTTGGCGACCTGATTAATTTTGGAGAAGGTAAAGACAATCATACCAATCGTATGAATATACGTGGTAACGTGGATTTGCGTCTGAACGATTGGGTAACAGGCTGGGTAAATGCCAACGCTACATTTTATGACACACGTAGTGATAATGCTTCGTTTTGGTCGAACTCTGCCACACTACGTCCCAATCGTGTAAGTCCATTGATTCCAATCTCCTATGTTGAAGAAAACGATAATCCTTCCTGGACATTAATCAATAATAGTAATTATCTGTTAAATGGTCAATACTTGTTAGGCGGAACTCAATTGGATCCAACCAATCCATTTGCGGCTATGTATGCTGCCGGTTACAACAAGTACACTTCTCGCCAGTTTCAATTTGATACCGGTATTAATTTGAATCTTGACAAGATGTTGAAGGGACTTTCTTTCCGTACACAGTTTGCCGTTGATTATGCGACAAGTTACAATACTTCTATCAATAATAATTATGCTACTTATGAAGCAGTATGGAACAATTACTCAGGCAAGGATTTAATTACCTCGCTAAATAAGTACAACAAAGATAGTAGTACAGGTACGCAAAATGTATCTGGTAGTGCAGAAAAGCAAACTATTATGTTCTCTGGACAGTTTAATTATAATCGTACTTTCAATGAGGTGCATAATGTATCTGCAATGTTGTTGGCACATGGTTATCAACAAACAATTTCCGGAGAGTATCATCGTCTCAGCAATGCGAATTTAGGTCTACAACTCGGATATGATTATAAAAATAAGTATTATGTTGATTTTAGTGCGGCTGCTGTTCATTCAGCAAAATTTGCTCCGGGAAATCGCCAGGCTATCTCACCTACAATAACTGCTGCATGGCGTTTAAGCAAAGAAGATTTTCTAGCAGATTCACCGATTATTGACGATTTGAAGCTAAATGCCTCTGTTTCCATGTTGAATCAAGACTTAGATGTTAAGGCTACAATTGACGATAAGAATGTTGAATATTATCTATACGACAATGTATTTACTTCATCAGGAACTTGGTGGGGATGGTCAGAATCCTATGGTAACAGCATGCAGTCTGCCGACTCTCGTCGTAGTGGTAATGACAAATTGTCTTATATAAAACGTAAGGAAATCACTATTGGTTTAGATGCTTCATTATGGAAGGGTTTATTGAAATTGAATGCCAATTTCTTTACTACTTCAACAGAAGGTTTATTGACTACTCCATCTACTATTTTCCCTAGTTATTTCCAGACCTATTGGCCAGTATCTTCTTTTTTGCCATATATGAACTTTAACAACAACAGACGTACAGGTTTTGACTTTGCACTTAATCTGAACAAGAAAGTTGGTGAAGTAGATATGACATTGGGAGTAAACGGAATGTATTACACTTCTAAGGCTACAAAGGTTAACGAAAATGTAGAATATGAATATTTAAAAGCACAAGGAAAACCTATTGATGCTCTTTGGGGATTGCAGAGTAACGGTTTCTACAAGGATGAAACTGATATAGCAAACTCTCCTTCATCTAGTTTTGGTCAGGTTAAACCAGGTGATATTAAATACATTGACCAGAACAATGATGGTACAATAGACAGCAAAGATCAGGTTGTATTGGGTAAATGGGGAGCACCTTTTATTTTCGGTGTGAACTTTACAGCTAAATGGAAAGCCTTCACTTTCTTTGCTGCTGTTTCAGGTAACATAGGAGGAAAAGGAATAAAGAATAATTCATATATGTGGGTGTATGGTGACCGCAAGTATTCAGAAGTTGTACGCAATCGCTGGACTCCAGAAACTGCTAACACAGCAACTTATCCTCGTTTAACAACGCAAAACGGCGACAATAACTTCCGCGCTTCTGATTTCTGGATGTACAGTACTAGTCGTGTAGATTTAGGTAAGGTTCAAATTACTTATGATTTTCCAAAAAATGTATTTAGAAACGGTATAGTCAAAGGCTTGTCAGTGTACTTAAGTGGTTCTAGTTTGCTAACTATAGCCAAAGAACGTAAATATATGGAGATGAATGTAGGTAGTACACCTCAGAGTCGTAGTTATAATCTTGGTTTGAAAGCTGAGTTTTAAATGAGATAGATTACCAAATAAATTATTTGTCATGAAAAATATAATAAAAATATTAGTCCTTTCTTCTTTATTGACAGGATGCGATGATCTGTTCGAGCCAGCCATTGAGAATAATCTGGGATTTGAATATATGTACGAAAATGCGGGATATGCCGAAGGTGTTTTATCTAATGCATATACGCGCATTCCGTCTGCGTCTTATTCATTCAATGATGTTGCAACTGATGATGCAGTTAGTAATGATGCTGCAAATAGTTATCGAAAAATGGTTGCAGGTGCATGGCAGTCGGACAATGACCCAACTGAACGTTGGCGCAATTGCCGTGCAGCTATTCAGTATCTCAATCTTTTTCTAGCCAACGCTGATAAGGTACATTGGGCAGACGATGAGTTGGCTGCTAAAATGTATAATGATCGCTTAAAAGGTGAAGCTTACGGGCTACGTGCCATGTACATGTATTACCTACTTCAGGCGCATGGCGGATGGACTGCAGATGGAAAATTGCTAGGTGTGCCTATTGTTACTGAACCAGAAGAAGCTTCAACAGATTTCAACTATTCACGTGCTACTTTTGAAGATTGTATGAAGGCTTTTTATGCTGATGCATCAAAGGCTTTGGAACTTTTACCTACTGATTATGGTGATAGAACCAGCGAATCTGAAATACCTTCTAAATATTTGAATGAGGGTGCAAACCTTACTCAATATAATCGTGTGTTTGGTCTAAAATTTCGTGGACGCATTTCCGGACGTATCGTAGAAGCTATCCGTTCTCAAGCTGCATTGCTAGCTGCAAGTCCAGCATTTGCTGCAGGCAATACTACAACTTGGCAGAATGCGGCTGATTATGCAGCCAACGTATTGGATAGAATCAATGGCGTTGCCGGTATGGATGCCGATGGTGGAACTTGGTATAAAAACAAAGAAATTGAGTCGTTAGGTAGTGGTGAATGTCCTCCTGAAATCTTGTGGAGAGGAACTAAATCGTCAAGCAATTCATTGGAAAAGGATAATTATCCTCCTTCTATTTATGGTAAAGGGCGTATTAATCCTACACAAAATTTGGTTGATGCTTTCCCTATGTTGAATGGTTATCCAATTTCTAAAGAAAACGATGAATATAAACAGAACCCTTATGCAAATCGCGATCCTCGTTTGGCTGCTTATATTTTATACAATGAAACGAAAGCTGGTGTAAATAATAAAGTTATTACAACTGCTGCCGACGGTACAACAAACGATGCTTTGAACAAGGAAGAAGGTTATTCAACACGTACAGGTTATTATATGCGTAAATTATTGCGTCAGGATATTAATCTGGATCCAACTGTAAACAGTACTCAAGAACACTATCAGGCACGTATACGTTACACAGAAATATATTTGAACTATGCAGAGGCTGCTAACGAAGCTTTCGGTCCTACAGGAAAAGGTTCTCATGCTTATTCTGCTTATGACGTAATTAAAGCAATACGTAGCCGAGCTGGTATTACTGGAGGTGACCTGTATTTGGAGTCTATTAAGGATAACAAAGACAAGATGCGCGAGTTGATTCGTAACGAACGTCGTTTGGAACTTTGTTTTGAAGGTTTCCGTTTCTGGGATTTGCGTCGTTGGAAAGCAAACTGGAATACAACTGCTATGGGGGTTAGTATTACAGGAGATGCTACTAAAGCCTATTCTCCGATAGAAGTTGATACACGTACGTATAAAGATTATATGTATTATGGGCCTATTCCTTATAGTGAAATATTAAAATTTAATGCTCTGGAACAAAACCAGGGATGGTAATCATTACAATGTAAAATATTAATTTGATTAAATATGAAAAAAATTATAGCCGCTATTATGATGTTAGGCGCACTGGTTACATCTTGCGAGAATGCAGATTGGGATTTTCCCGATTACGGAAAGACAAGTGTTTATTTTGCCAAACAAACGCCAATACGCACCATTACATTGGGTACCGATACATATGATACAACCTTGGACAATGAGCATAAATGTAAAATTATGGCTACCATGGGAGGAGTATATAATAATGAAACCAATCGCATAATTAATTTCGAGGTTGATGAATCTTTGTGTAAAGGATTGACTTATGAAAATGGAAGTGACATTATACCTATGCCTTCTACTTATTATACACTGGCATCCAACCAAATTATAATACCTGTAGGTAAAGTATTGGGAGGAGTCGAAGTACAATTAACAGATGCATTCTTCAATGATCCAAAATCTATTTCTACTACTTATGTTATTCCATTAAGAATGACTAGTGTAGAAAATGCTGATACAATCCTGAAGAGTAAAAACTACATTCTTTATGCTGTTAAATACATTAATAAATGGGATGGTAATTGGCTAAGCCGAGGTACAGATGTAATTGACGATAATGGATCAGTTACTACAGTAACACGCCAAGCTAAGTATATAGAGAATGATGAGGTACGTAGCCTTACAACAACTGCCTATAAGCAAGTTGTATATCCTGTATCTACAGTTGTAAATGTATACAAAGAAGATGGTACATTGGGAACTAAAACCTTAAAATGCGACCTTATATTAACATTCGACGACAAGGATAAATGTACAATTACCAGTGGAACAGAAGGCTATACAGCTACCGGTACTGGTACATGGACAAAAGAAGGTGCAAAAAAGGCTTGGGGAGATAAAGATCGTGATGAACTGAAGTTAAACTATGTATTGACTTACAACTACCAGCAAAAAGCAGGTGGCCCGATGTTGTATAAAAAGTACACATGTGATGATACATTGGTTGCACGTGACCGTGGAAGTAAATTGGAAACTTTTACACCGAAAAATAAATAATCAATTGATTCCTAAAAATAATACAAATGAAACAGTATATAAATAAACTTCTGATAACAGCATTAGGATCGGTTATAATGGCCGGGTGCGCTGATACTGGTATTGATGATTTTTCTGTAGAAAAGCCAAACACCATAGCGGGTATGGAGTATCTAAATGACTACTCTCCGTTGAAATCGTATATAAATCGTACTGCCCACCCCAACTTTAAGTTGGGATCGGGTATTTCGGAAAGCGATTTTAATTCGGGAGGTATTGTCTATAGATTGGCAAGCGCTAATTTCGATGAAATAACTGCTGGTAATGCAATGAAATACAGTTCTTGTGTTTCTAAAGATGGTGTTATGAGCTTCTCTGATGTGACCAAATTTATAGAAATGGCTAAAACTGCAGGTTTATCAATCTATGGCCACACATTGGCCTGGCATTCTCAACAGCAGAATGAGTACTTGAATAAACTGATTGCTGACAAAGAAATAAAAGTGGATCCAAATAACGCAGAACATGCATTGCATATAAAAACTACTGAAGCTAAAGCAAATGTTTGGGATTGGCAAATTTATTATATGTTGCCTGAAGCTCTCACAGTAGGACAAGAATATACAATAAGTATGCGTGCCAAAGCAACTACAGCAACTAATATTGCTTTTTGGCCAAACAATGCAAATGGATCGCAAGTACAATATTTATCTGATTTGTCTGTAGGAAAAGAATGGAATACTACTTCTGTTAAATTTACGGCTACTATTCCTATTCAAAAATTGGTATTCTCTTTCGGGAAGTTTAGCGGTGACTTGTACATTGACGATGTTAAATTGGCTGCTACAGGTTCAAATACTAATTTGATTGCCAATTCTTCTTTTGACAATACCGATTTGAGTAAATGGAGTAAACCAAGTTGGCATAGTTATACTTATACTATTGAAGCTTTGGCAGCTGGACCTACTACCTGGTTTACAAACCTGGTTAGTAATAGTAACTGTGAATCAGATGATGTTTCTTCTTTCTATGCTACAGAAGCAACAGTTGGACCTAAAGCTGCAACTTTTGGAGCTGCAGGTACAGGAGCTGATGGAGTTGGCCGTGCTTTAATTGTAAAATCTGGAGACAATCCAACCAATAACTGGGATACTCAATTCTTTGTAAAAGTGCCTTATAAGTTCAAAGAAGGAGACACTTATCGTTTTACCATGAAAGTAAAAGCTGATAAAGCAGGAACAATTGAGTCTCAAGCACACAACAATCCGGGTGGCTATTTATATTGGTCAATGATTGGTAACCCTAGCGTTACCACCTCTTGGCAGGAATATACCAAAACCGGTGTTATTTCAGCTTCACAAGCAGGTATGAATACTATTGCGTTCAACCTTTCTCCAAACAAAACAGCAACAACATTCTATTTTGACGATATCTATTTCGAGAAACAAGAATCAGGCAATACTATTCCATTAACTCCAAAAGAAAAGGCAGATACACTGACTTGGGCTATGGACAAATGGGTAAAAGGAATGATGCAAGCTTGCGGTGGATATGTTAAGTCTTGGGATGTAGTAAACGAAGCTATTTCAGGTGGAGGCGACGACGGAGAAGGCTTCTATGTATTGCAATCTGCATCAAATGGCGACCCTCTTAAGAACTTCTACTGGCAAGATTATTTAGGAAGCGAAGAATATGTACGTAAAGTCGTTGGTATGGCTCGTAAATACTATGCAGAATTCAAAGGAAATCCTTCGGATCTAAAACTATTCATCAATGATTATAATCTGGAATCCGATTGGGACGATAACAAAAAACTGAAAAGTTTGATTCACTGGATTCAACGTTGGGAAAAAGATGGTGTTACCAAAATAGATGGAATTGGAACACAGATGCACGTTTCTTATTCTGCAAATGCAACTTCACAAAAAAGCAAAGAAGAACATGTAGTGAAGATGTTTGAATTGTTGGCTGCATCGGGTAAATTAGTGAAGATTTCCGAATTAGATATGGGATATATTGACGAAAATGGTAAAACATTAAAGACTGTAAATATGACCCAGGATCAACATAAAGCAATGGCTGAATTCTACAAATTCATTGTGAAAAAATACTTCGAAATTATTCCGGTTGCTCAGCAATATGGAATTACTACCTGGTCTATTACAGATAGCCCTGACAGTAGTTCTTCATTTTGGCGTGCTGGCGAACCTATCGGTTTGTGGGATTTGAACTACTACCGTAAACATGAATATGCAGGGTATGCTGATGGATTGGCTGGTAAATAATAAATAACTGCTGTTCATTATAAGTTTTTAGATAGGGAAAGGGCTGAGTTCATTGATTGATATGAACTCAGCCCTACTTGTCTATATTCGTTTCTGTAAAAGCAGCTCAGCTTTTATCGTAATTTTATTTCTAATTTAGTCCCAGTATAAGATACTTTTTTTCCTATCGAACCTGTATGAGTTCCAGAACCTCTATTTTCACTTACCAGAACAACATTAAAGATACGTTTTGCTAAACAGCCAGAATAATTTCCCTTTCTATCCGAGATAGCTAAAGATTGATGTTTCTCATCCCACTTAAACGAGATAACAGTATATTTACCTTTCTCATAGTTATAATTATCTCCTTCATCTTCGTATAAATTAAATTTAGCATCGGCTCCTTTATATACTCGAATTTCTAATGTATCGGCCAATTTCTCACCTGTATATTGGATAATCTTACCCATTGGAATAATTGAACCAGCCTTAACGAAAAGAGGAATTTTATCTATTGGAGCATCCGTTTTTATACATTGACCTCCATTGAAATGTTTACCTGTCCAAAAGTCGAACCAACCTGCCGATTTGGGTAAATAAACATTCCATTCAGACACATTAGCTTCAGTAACCGGAGCCACTAATACAGATTTTCCAAACATATACTGATATTGACGGTTTACAGCAGCGGTATCTGCATTAAAATCCATCACCAACGGACGCATCATTGTAGATCCGTTTTTAGTAACCTGCCATGCTTCGGAATAAATGTATGGAAGTAAACGATAGCGAAGGTTCAGCATCTTACGCATATTGTCTTCAACTTTTTGTCCGTACTTCCAAGGTTCTGTTTCGGTTTGGTAACCGTGAATACGGAAAATTGGATTGAACGTTCCCCACTGGTACCAGCGTGTAAGTAGTTCGTGATATTTCTCATCAGTATATTGAGAATTGCCGGGACGGAAAAAGCCTCCAATATCTGTTGTCCAATATGGAAATCCTGTAATTGTGTAATTTAGTCCGGCTACAATCTGATTCTTGAATGTATCCCATGTTCCACCAATATCACCCGACCAATTGATAATTCCATAGCGTTGCTGACCCGAGAAAGCCGAACGAGTAAGTATACACACCCGCTTCTCAGAAGTAGCTTCGCGTTGTCCTTCATACACAGCCCTACTTACCATTAATGGATAAGTTAACCGGTAAAAATCGCCTGCACCAATATGTGTTCTTGTTCCTTTCAAAGCATCATTTTCTGGCTCAACGGCATCCATCCACCACGAATCTACACCATTATCAAGCATATTTACTTTCAATGTATTCCAATATTCTTTTCTGGTTTCCGGGTTGAAGTAATCCAGCCATTTAGTATCCGGAATAAATCGGTTTTTAGTCACATACTCTTTACCAATTGTTGAGTTCTTATCCGGGTTAGACCAGATTGAAATATTGAAATGTGCATTCAAATTGTGCAGTTCTTTTATAAACGCTGAAGGATTTGAGTAGTTTTTCTCATCGAACTGAGGAACACCCCAACCTCTATCGCCCCAGTATTGCCAATCTTGTACAATCACATCCAACGGAAGATTTCTTTTTCGAAACTCTTTTACTGTTTCAACCAGATGTGTTCCTGAAGTATAACGTTCGCGACACTGCCAAAAGCCATAAGCCCATTGTGGCAACATAGGTACATTACCAGATAATTTACGGTAAGATGCAATCACGCTATCTGCTGAGGGGCCATAAAATACAACATAATCGAGCGATTTAGCGACAGGTGAACGGAATGTTGTTATGTTATCACTCAGTTTCCACGATAATTTGGGAGTATTATTTGATTTACAAAGTACCTGTACCTGATGTTCACCAGCTTTTAATTTCACCAATGTTCCTACAGTAGGCGGAAGCCACATATTACTTTGATCAATACAAGGTTTCCCATCGATAACCACAAAATGTCTGTTACCCATATCTCCCAAATCCAGAAACATAGAATACTCGCCATCTTTCGTAACATTAAACTTACCTTGATAAAGCGATTGGTCTTGCGATACTTTCTGAGTCCCGGAGGTAGTAGTTACTTCTGCCATTTGATTATTTCCGGAAGTTGATTGTTCCTGTTTTACAAGTGTTATGAAATTATCTGCCGGATTAAAGTCTGTTAGTCCATACTGATGCCATAACAAACCATACCCTTTACTGGAATAAATAAAAGGAATAGAAATCTGCGTGTTTACCTGTGTTAAACTACGAGTTACGTTCTTTAAGTTATATTGCCCGTCCTGAAATTGCCCCAAACCAAATATATATTCATCGGATGGTGATTCAAAACTCTGTTCAGCCTCATAACAAGGTTCTCCTTGAATAGAGCCGGGAGTTAGTTTCCGGGAGCCTGTTTCTTCGCTCAAAAATACTTTGCCGGCATTATCTGCATACGATAATTTGCCTGTATGCTTATCCAATAACACTTGAATATTTTTTGTTTTTATCTCAAGCTTGGTCGGCAGATCTAAAACTTGAAACCAGGGAGTTGCAACGCCCGAAGTAAAAACAAGTTCTGGCAGGTTTCCTTCACTTTCTTTATAAAATTTAATTCTTACGGCATTCTCGCTCAAAGGAGATATGCTGAGTGTTCCATCTGATAAAGTAATATTTACCTTGTTGGACAACCGTTTAAAGCCTTTCACAACTTGTCCCTTACAAAGTAGTGGAAAGAGACTGATCACTAATAATAATTTTAATTTCATCTTCTTTCTATTTTATTATAATAAAATCAAGAAACTTCTCCCACATCTGCTACTAAATACATAAAAAGCCTTTAAACAAAGGCTTTTTATTGGTGGGAGATAAAAAAAACAGACTATTTATCTGCTACTAACTAGAATTATCTGCCACCAGCACGCTTTACTATAATAAGCCCGGCAGACATTTTAAAACTTCCCGAATGATATTTATTTTTTCTGGAATAACATTTATTATATCTTGTACAAAACATTGTATTGTTCTGTACAAAAGAATTAATTACCTTGTACAAAAGAATGCATTCTTTTGTACAAGGATTTATATATATGAGTAATCATTCTAAAAAAATAGGCCAGACATTGATCATTACCCGCACTAATCTCTTCAAAAGTACTCTTCTGAGTTGTGACAGATTAAATATTAAAGAGAAATAAAGAGTTTACCCTTCTATTTTCAACTAAGGTAAAACAGTAACAATTTTCTTCCCTTTATAAACTATTACTTTATCATATTCATTAGAAGTGCTCTTACCAGAATCAATCAGTCTAATTTTGAATTTGCGTTCCGCAAGCATTCCAGGAAAAGAGCCTTTACGATTATTAATAGTCAATGCCTTCTTTGCATCGTTCCAAGTAAAGGTAATGGTTGAGTATGCTCCTTTTTCGTAGTTGTAATTATCGTTTTCGTCCTCGTAAAGGGTGAATTCTCCATTAGCACCTACGTAAATACGAATTTCGAGGTCATCCCATTTCTTCTCAGTAGCATACTGCACTTGCGGTCCGAAAGGAATTATGCTTCCCGACTTAATGTATAAAGGAATTTCGTCTATCGTTGTTGCTTTTACTATTTCCTGACCGCCATTGATTTTCTCGTTAGTCCAGAAGTCATACCAGGCAGTTCCTTCGGGCAAATAAACTTTCGTTGATTTAGCCTGAGTAAAATTCACAGCTACACTTTTATTATCGCTGATACCATCTTTTTTATCCCAACCAGTTTCTGCATCTGTTTTTACAATAGTTTCAGGTGTATATTGTGCATTAACAACCGGAGCAACCAATATTGATTTACCAAACATATACTCGTTGCTCATGTCTTTAACCTTCTTATCATTAAAATCCATCACCAAAGCTCGCATAATAGTAGATTGGTTATTTGTAACCGACCAAGAAGTAGAGTAAATATACGGCAACAGAGAATAGCGTAAATTAATTGTCTTAGCTATCGCGTCAAAAATAGTCTCGCCCTTTTTCCCAAAGTTATATATTTCTCTGGGGATATCGGTACCGTGCGAACGCATCATCGGGGTAAATGCTCCGAATTGAAGCCAGCGAACATACAGTTCCTGAAAAGACGGATTTTTAGCTCCTTCACTCCAACCTCTGTTATAGGCGCCTGCAAAAAAACCACCAATATCAGTATTCCAATAAGGAATAGCACTCATTGAGAAGTTAAGACCTGCAGGTATCTGGTTGCGTAATGATTGCCAGGAAGAGTTTACATCGCCCGACCATGTATTTGCTCCGCAGCGTTGTTGTCCGGCAAATGCCGAGCGGGTAAGGATAAATATACGCTTATCAGAACTTGCCGAACGCTGATGTTCTGCAACTCCTCCTACCGCCATCAGTGGGAATGCATTGCGTACCTTGCGGAATGAGCCCAGGTAAGTTTTAAGATCGAAATCGGAAGGTTTGAAATCCAGATGGTCGGGTTCTGTTGAATCCATCCACCAACCATCAATTCCCAATGAGAAAAGTCCTTTTTGCAAATGTTTCCAATATATATCACGAGCTTCTGGATTATAAGGATCATAAGGTTGTACACCCGATGGATAGTCGCGGTTTGGCGGCCAGCTTTCCACTCCCGATTGTGGCCATGTACCGAAATTCAAAAGCATACCCTTTGGTTCCATTTCGCGGAATTGTTTTGTCTGGGGTCCAAAAGAAGACCAGATAGAAATAATCAAGTGCGCATTTTGATTGTGAATATCTTCCACCATTTTCTTTGGATTTGGAAATTCTGTGTTAAGAAATTCCATAGCATTCCAAAGGTAATTGTTGCCCCAGTATTGCCAGTCCTGAATAATACCATCGAGAGGCACACCTAGTTCACGATATTTATTAACTACACCAACCAGTTCGTTCTGACTTTTGTAGCGTTCTTTACTTTGCCAATAACCAAAAGTCCACAAAGGAAACATAGGAGCCTGTCCGGTAAGGTCGCGCATACAAGCAATCGATCCATCAATATTTCCACCAAACATAAGATAGTAATCAATGCAATCGCCAACTTCAGATTTAAATGATGTACTTTCGGGCTTATCTTCAAAAACAGTGGGGGAATAACTATCCCAGAATAACCCATACCCTTTTGTAGAAACGAGGAAAGGAACATAATCGTCAGTGTTTCCCTGCACCATGTTGAGTTTTGAATTACGCAGAGATAATTTGCCACGCTGCTGTTGACCTAAACCATAAATATCCTCGTCTTTATCAAGTGTAAAGAGCTGATTAATGGTATAGGTTTTTGATCCTGCATCATTAAAATCAGTAAAGATAGCACCCGATTCCTTTTCGCTTAAAAGTTGTTCTCCAGAAAGAGTATAATAGGATATTTTTCCCGACTTTATATTGATATCCACTTTCAGCTTATTGCTTTTCAACGAAACAATATCTCCTTGTTGTTTGACAGCAAACTTAACAGCTTGAGGGGTTTTTACTACAGATAAGCTTTTCTTTTCAAATGTTTTGCCCACAGGATATTTCAATACCCTTACAGTGGAAGGCCCATAAAATTGAATTTCAACATCCGTTGAATTAATTTGGGCTTTGATACCCAAATTGGTTTTGGTGTACGATTGTGCCTGACTACCGATGACAAAAAACATCAGTAACAAGAATACTAAATTGAATTTTTTCATATATTATTTTTATAGGTTACTTATTTCTATTATTGAAATTTCCACCAGTCAAAGTTAAACAATTCACGGCCAACAGTGATATTTTAGTCCATTAAAATAAAAATGAATATCATATTTACCTATTACTTTATTCATTAATTCCGAAGTAAACGGTTTAAATTTATCCCATCCTCCGGTGCGGTAGCTGAATAGATGAGATTACCAGCCCTGAAACAGCAGGCCCAATCTATTTCTTTAAAATCTCCCCCATCAATTACGGCAAGTTAGATTACGATACCAGTGTCGCCACAAGTAAAGGTAAAGGTCTGTTTTGTTGTACTTTGATTTATTTCATACTTTATTTTGCAAAGAAAGTCTCAGCAGGCCCCAGATACGAAGGTTTAAGCCCTCCTGTGTTTACTATAATTTTTTGAATAACCACACCAGGGTCAATCATCCAAACTTTCAGTGTATGGTAACCTTGTTTAGTTATTTTAAGTGTTGCCTCACAAGCTCTTGCATGTGTTACTACAGTAGTTGCCCAAGCTGGATTAGACCAATGCACTTTAAATTTATCGGGAACATTGGTTATAAACTGAGGTTCCTCATCATCGAACGAAACAGCTATTTTAATATCTCGCCCCGGCATAAAGTTCAGAAGGTTTGAGGTAAGCAATGTTACTTGAGCTGTATCTTTAGAAAACAGGTAAATAGGATATTCCAAACAAGGAGCATCTTTGCCAGGGATGGCAGCAAGGGCATTGGCCGAAGCAGTTGCTCTCATACCTGATAACGTTCTTCCGTAATCTTCCACCTTTATCCATTTACGATCTCCTTTTTCTATATTTTTGGAATAATGTTCAGGTTCTATTGAAACTAAACCACCGCATTCAATAAAACCTTTCAGTTTTTCTTTATTTGTTTCAATTGGGTTGAAAGCATTTATGTTTACTGCAACTTCTTTTCCTGTTCCGGTAATTGTTATTTTACCCTCTGTTCGGCCTTTAGGCAATATAGCTTCATTAAGGCTAATGATTATTCGTTTATCATTATTGTCAACCTGACCTTTGCTTTCACTGATTGAAATCCATGGTACATTTGATTTTATCTCATAGGTAAACGGTTTTTTTCCTCTATTAAACACCTCAATATAATGCTGACGATTGCTAAAAATATCAAATTCTGGTAACGTAGCTTCTACAGATGACTCTGGCCAACTCTGATCCGTACCTTCTAATGCAACACCCAATAAAGCAGAATCAGGCACTTGAATTTCAGAAAGCTTAATTGCCTCTAAACTATTTCTTCTTGGAGGGATCCAATCTGTATAACCAAGATGTGTCTGATCCATAAAGTGATTCCATTTACCATTGGCATATACATGGTTGTAATAGGACATTAAAGTAGTATCAGCCTTAAACAGCATTCTGGTTTTTTCAGCCATTGCATTGGTGGTGAAGCGTTTTTGTCTGGCATATAATTCATTTTTTGCCGCAGACAAATACAATTCATTAACGATAGCACAAGCTTTCACCGGAAACAAAACGACCTGATAGAAAGCATCGCGCTTTTCCTTCGGTAATTTGTTGTAAATAACTTTGGCTCTTGCTTTAATTTTATTGTAATCCGAAACAACCGTTTCGAACTCGTTGTAGTTTGTGAGACTGTATGTCGATGCAGTTAGCGATTCGGGTTTACGGCGACCATTGTATTTTCCATATTTAGAAAGAATATCAGCTATTTCAGTAGCATATTTTGGTCCAAATTCTCTTGAAGCCCAAAGTCGTGTAAACTCGTTAATATTTAAGTTATTCCACCGGTTGGTATTCCAACCAAGACTCATAAAATACTCCATTGGTAATTCGTATCCTTTAAGATGTCCTACGTTTACTATCCAAATTTTATCGGCACCATACTGTTTAGCAAGAGACATTTGATCCCATATTTTTGGAAGCGGATTGGTATTAATCCATTCATAACTTCTTGGATCGCCATGATAATCAAAATGATAATAAACGCCTGCACCACCACTTCGTTTACGTTCTTCGTCAGTGGGCAACCTACGTATATTTCCCCAATTGTCATCAGCCCAAAGCAACGTTATATTGTCGGGCACACGCATGCCATTGTTGTAGTATTCCATAATTTCTTTATATAGACACCACGCCTGAGGCACTTCATTAATATTAGGATTCATTTCTTCGCTAATAATCTTCTGCTGATTTCTAACGATTTTTTCCACCATCGAAATGTTGTCTTTCATGTCACCGTGCATTTCAGAATCGTTGGCGCCACGAAGTCCCATTGTTACAACGCTTTCATAGTTTTTATTCCTACGGATTCCTTCTCTCCAGAAATTTTCAAGGGTGTCGGAATGTTTCGTATAGTCCCAGTGACCAAGAGTTGCTATATAACGACGGTCCCATTCCTGTTGTGAACGCATCATGGGTTCCTGATGCGAGGTACCCATTACAATGCCATATTCGTCGGCAAGACGCGGATTTTCTGGATCGTCTTCATTAAAAGCATTACTCCACATGGCAGGCCAAAGATAGTTTGATTTCATTCGAAGCATTAACTCGAAAACAGTTGCATAAAACTCATGACCGTAATTTACAACATTTTTGCCTACAGGTGGGTTTTGGCTGGGTTTGGCCATACCATATTTTTCTCTAACCCAGCCGGTAAGAGCAGGAGCCTCATCGTTGATAAAAATTCCTCGATATTTTACACTTGGACCTTGTACAACTCGAATCGGTTTAACATAAAGAGCCTCCTTGTGATCAACTGGAACATCTGCCCAAAAATGCCATGGCGAAACACCAATCTGCTCCGACACATCATAAATTCCGAATATAGTTCCTCGTTTGTCGCTTCCAACTATAACAAGAGCTTTATCAATGCCTGGAAATGGATTATTAACCAGCTGAATCAGAAAATTCTCCCATTTTCCACTAATACTCTTCACATCGAGTTTGCCACTTTTAACCAACTTGTCTATTATAGAACTTTTTCCCAATGTGCCAACAATTACTAGCTCTTTTTGAGATGGCATTTTATCATAAAGAATGCTTGGTTTTTTGTTAGTCACCTTGCCAATATCGGCTTTCAAATCTTTTAAAGCTCTAATAACTCCTGGATAATCATTTGATTTAATGTACAAAGGGGTTGATTTTCCAGCTGCATATAAAGTAAAGTTGTTCTTTCCTTTAGAAGTTGAAATATAACTTTCACCTCCAATAGCCCACAAAGATGAAGGCAAAAGCAGCATTAACAGAAAAAAATAAAATTGTTTTTTCATGATTGCATTAACTACTAAATCTAAATTTTACTATTTAATAGACTTTATTGTGTTGAATAGAAGGAGCTCCAAAATAACTTGGATGATTATTATCTGGATTTACCACAATTCTTTCAAGAACTACTTCTGGATCAATCATAAACACTTTAAGCGTATGAAATCCTATAGCAGCTACATCTAATTGAACATCCAACCAACGTAAGTTATCAAAAATTTCGTTACGTCTCAGTTTCCTTGTTCCAACCAATGCAATATCTTCATTGAGCGGAGGAAGAGGTTTCAATACTTTTGAGTTGGCTAGATTCTTTGAAGTATATTCGGAGAATGTATCCACTAATCCTTTGCGTGCATCAAGAATTCGAGGTTCGTCGTTGTCGATAGACACAGCAATGCGCAAACCACGCTCTGGATAAACATCCTGAGTTGGAAGTATCCCAATACAAATAGTAGTTTTACCCTGTTGGTTCAAATAAATTTTGTATTCCAAACGAGGTGCTGTTTTAGATGTTTCACTCGGTGCAGTAACCGGATAAATTCCCATACAAGCTTCATTTCTTCCTAAATCAGGTAAAAGTATCCATTTTGATTGTTTGCCAGGTACATTGACATTGAATTTATTGGCAGGGATAGAAAATTCACCGGTTAAACTTCCGAAATATGAATCTTTGGTTAAAGGAATAGTTGCTTTAACAGCGCTCACCTGAACCTGAACCAAACTATCGCCTTGTTTGATTTCAATCAAACCATCAGCTTTACCAACAGGCATAGATTTCCAGTCAATATCAACCATGATACGATTTTCTTTTTCTACAATTCCTTTTATTGAACTTAATTTAATCCAGGGTTTATTTGTACTCGCTTTAAAAGCAAATGCCCCAGTTCCACGGTTAAATATATCAAGATAGTAGGGTTTCTTGTTAAGGCTATCAAATAGCGGTAAAGCAGCTTTTTCTTTCGAATCCGGCCACGCTTGTTCGCTTCCCTCAACAGCAATGCCCATAGCCGGAGTTGGAAGTGGCGTTACAGAAACTACAGCCGGCATAGAATTGGCATGAGGCATGGACCACATTGTGTAACCCATATGTATGTCAGACATCATGTTCTTCCATTTTCCATCTGCCATTGGACCATTATAATAATCGCTTAATTGTTTATCCAAATCGTAAAGATCGCGAACGCGTTTAGCATAATCATTAGCACTTACACGTCCTTGCTTGGCATAAAGATTATTTTTATCTGCCGCAATGTACATTTCAGCAATACCGGCAGATGCTTTAGCCGGATATAATACCAACTGATAATAAGCATCTTGTGCTTCCGGAGCAATTTTAGATTTCAAAGTTTCCGCTTTATCAGCAACATCGCGCCAAAGTTGAACAACACGGTCGCCTTCATTATAATTCACTATGCTGAAAATGTTTGGAACCTGCGCTTCAGCTTTTCTCCAAAGATTGTATTTTGGATATTTAGAAACAATCTCTGCAATTTCTACAGCATGTTCTTTACCAAAAGTTTTTGTTGCCCAATCGATGCTGTAATCCATGGTCTTATCTGCAGGTACCGCTTCGGGATTCCATGCGTAACGCATAATAAAGTCAATCGGGATTTCCTTTGGTTTAAGGTCGCCTACATTTATAACCCAAAGTTTATTAATACCCGTTTGATAAGCGAGATTAAACTGTTCGCGTAATTTTGGAATAGTAGTAGTATTTATCCAACGGTCATTCCACGGTCCACCATTCATATCAATGTGGTAGTACAATCCACCTCCACCTTTACGGTTCTTTTCTTTTGGAGGATAAATGCGGCGAATATAGCCACTGTTATTATCACAGAACAAAAGAATAATATCATCCGGAACAGTTAATCCGGCATCGTAATAACGTTGAACTTCAGTGTAAATGGCCCACAATTGGGGATGATTAACCGGACTATCGTTATAAACCTTTTGGATGATTTCACGCTGACTTTTTACTACATTCTGCAAGGTTCTGATATTTTCCTGGTCATCTCCTTTACCCATTGCCATGTCTCCATCACCACGCATACCCATCGTAATAACATTTTCATAATTCTTATTGCGATTGAGGCCATCAAACCAAAACTTTTCAAGATTTGCACTATTTGTAACAAAGTCCCAGGCTCCGATTTCCTGTTTGCGTTTAGTATATTCCTTTTGCGCTCTCATCATCGGTTCATGGTGTGAGCTTCCCATTACAATACCGTACTCATCTGCTAAAACCGGGCTCATTGGATCATCCTCGTTAAATGCATTGCTCCACATAGCAGGCCAAAGAAAATTGGCTTTCAAACGCAGAAGTAGTTCAAACATATTCACATACATTTTGGAATTAACACCGCCAAACTTATTATTGCACCAACCGGTGAATGAAGGCGATTCATCGTTGATGAAAATACCACGGTATTTTACTTTAGGAGAATCCTGAACGTATCGGCCAGCTTTCACATATAGTTGATTGTTTTTTTTAGCCGGAACATCTGCCCAGAAATACCAAGGTGAAACACCAATTCTTTCAGAAATATCGTATATCCCATAAATAGTGCCACGTTTGTCACTTCCAGCCACAATCAAATTACCATCAACAGTTTGAATAATAAATGATTCCCAATGTCCTTCTATCTCCGAAACGTCTATTCTTTTATCAGCAATCAATTTGTCAATTATCTTACTTTTACCAATAGTACCAATTAAAATTACGCCTTTAGCAGGATATTGCAATTTTTCAACAACTTCAGATTTAGTTCCTGAAACCTTACGAACATCATCACTCAGGTCTTTGGCAGCACGTATAACACCTTTCCAGTCTGCTGAATCGACATAGATTGAAGAAGCTTTTCCGTTAGCAACTATCGTAAAAGCCTTTTTTGAAACCTCGTGCTGAATATACTGAGAAGGTGTTTTGTAACCGGTTTTATCGGCTGCTTTAACTGAGAATGATTCAATAAGAATAATTCCTACAATAAGAACTATCTGTTTTAGTTTAACTGTATTATTCATAACAATTTTATTATTGACAACTTATTTAGATCGCTGATATTTGAATTCAATGATCGAAGAATGGATAGTGAAACCATTCTTTGCCAAACCTGTTATTAATCTCCCATAAGTCCATGGGCCAGTAATACCCTTAGCACTAGAGTAGGCTATTTGTTCTATCTGGTAGCCATGGGCATCGGCAGCATAGACCTTGTAATAAAAATCACCACGCTTAAAAACAATGATCCATCTAAATAGTATGAAAAACTGAAGTCACACCGAAAATCATCTAAGCCAATGCTTTTTTATAACTTATCATTTTTCTATCTATCAGTTTTAGCCGGTTATCGAAACATCCACCAGTCAAAGTTAAACAATTCGCGTCCGGCTGTGATATTTTGTCCATTAAAATAAAAGAAAACATCATGTTTACCTGTTACTTCATGCTTCAATTCCGATGTAAAAGTTTTGAATTTATCCCATCCTCCTGTGCGAGGCAATTGAATAGACGAAATAATTGTTCCCTTAACACTATCAAGACGAACTTCCAAAAGCCCTCCATCAACGCCTGCAGCTAAGGATACAGAAAATGATTTGGGCGATTGATTGCCAAAATTCACCTCACGAACCTTTATATAACCTTTAGAACGAGCGCTTGAAACATACACCCCTATTTTTTTATTTTGAGATATGGAACATTTTTCAGACCAAGCCATTGTTTCCGCTTCAACACGTTTGTAGGGATTAATCTCCCCAACAGGTTTAGGGCCTTCTTTAGAGATGGAGACAGATGGAATTGTTCCATCAGGGTTGTATGTAAATTGCTCAACACATGCAGCTCGTCCATAACTTCCCCCTCCGGGTAACAATCCTGTATGGTAGAAAAGATAAGAGTTCCCTTTATAATCAACAATTCCACCATGATTAGTAAAACTATTAATTTTTTGATTCTCCATAATTTTCCCCTGATATTTCCAAGGCCCAACAGGACTACTACTTATTGAATAGGAAAGACTCTCACCGCCTTTGCTCATTCCAGCGTACATCATATAGTAATTACTGTTCCGTTTGTAAAACCAAGGTCCTTCAACATACATATCTTTATTAGGATTCTCAGTACTTTTATTACTTCTGACTCCTCCGAAAGATTCGACAGAAATCGGAACGGTAACAATATCACCCGAATAAGAAACCATGTCTTTATTTAGCTTGACGTAAAACAGACTTCCATTTCCCCAATAAAGATAAGCTTGTCCATCATCGTCAATCCATACTGTTGGATCGATATTAGACCAACTTCCGTTGGTAATCAATGGTTTTCCAAGTGCATCTTTGAATGGCCCTGTTGGTGAATCAGAAACCGCAACGCCTATTGCCATGTCATTTTTATCAGTTTGAGTACATATATACCAATAAAACTTACCTTTACGTTCAAGACACTGAGCTGCCCAGGCGCGGTCACGCGCCCATTTGAAAGATTCCAACGAAATGGGACTTCCATGGTCTGTCCAATTTACCATGTCGGTAGTGGATAATACATGCCATTTGGTCATATAGTAAAAATCGAAGCCTGGAATATCATCACCAACATATGCGTAAAGCGTACCGTTATAAACCATCGGTGCAGGATCGGGACCAAAATGCGTCTGAACAATCGGGTTATCTGCCCGGCTAACACCCCAAAATGACAGCATCGCTAAAACAAAAGCAAAATATTTTTTCATTTCAAATATATATTTATCTTCAAATATTCAAATCTATTTCTACATTAAAAGCTTTATTTAACGGGCAAAAATTTATAGAGAACTACTCCATGTGCAGGTACTTTAAGCATTAGTTCACCTGTTTTGGTTTCGATGTTACTGATATCTTTCTGTCGCCAAAGGTCACGCACTTTATATCGTCCGTTAAGGCCAAGTTTATCGAAATCCTTGTAGGAAAGATCTACTATATCAAGACCAAAGTTGCAGAAACCAACTGCATGACTACCATCTTCGAGTTCTTTCACGTAAATACGCAAATCACCAATCGTCTGCTTACAAGTTGCCTGCTTGCCAAGCGGATCTTGATTTACCTCGATAACTTCATCGTTGGTTAGTAAATTCAATGAAAAATCATCTAGTTTCTCCATGTCACAACCAATAAGGAGCGGTGCTGAGAAAAGACTCCAGAGACTAACATGAAGATATTGCTCATCTGGTTTAAGTTTGCTTAAGTGTGGATTACCCCAACCCACAGTGCCAATAACTAGCATATCCGGATCATTCCAATTGCCTGGTTTAGCCCATGCTGCTGCTTCATCTTGTGCCAGAGCTATATTTTTTACACTTACCCACGTATCTGTAATATCATTCGTTGTTCGCCAACAATTTCCTCCAACAGAATCGCCCCATTTCCATACATCCGACATCCCGTACTGACATACACTAAAAACAATATCACGGTGTTGTTGGCGAAGATAATCGCCCATAATCTTAAACGGTTTTATGGCAGTATTCAATTCGTTACCACCATTATACGACAAAGAGGATACTTTATATGGATCATTTTCAGGCAAACCATCAATTACATTGCCATAACTACACCAATCGTACTTCAAGTAGTCGAAACCCCACTTGGCATAACTTTCGGCATCTTGCTTTTCGTAACCATAACTACCGGCACTTCCACCACATGTCCAAGGCCCCGGGCTAGAGTAAAGTCCTATTTTTAATCCCTGGCCATGCACATAATCGGCAAGGGCTTTCATATCTCCAAATCGGGAATTAGGGATTATATTACCAACCTCATCGCGCAACTTGCCACGTAATGTAGAATCTTTTGAATCGCGATGATTTTCCCAGAAATCGTCTATATTTATATATGTCCATCCGTGGTTGATGAGTCCACTTTTTACCATGGCATTAGCAGCACGTTTTACTTTATCGGCCGAAACCTCGTTGGCAAAACAGTTCCAACTATTCCAACCCATTGGTGGAGTGAGTGCAATACGGTCGCCACAAACAATGCGTATCCTTTTTTCTGCCTTGCCTTTAGCGTTTTTAGCACCCAGGGTAACCTCAAATGTACCAGCTTTGGAAAGCGACCCCGTAACAAGACCTGTTTTAGAGTCAATCTTTAACCCATTAGGTAAACCCGAAGCCGAAAAAGTCATGGGACGGTCGCCCGTTGCTGCTACAAGATATTGAAAAGGAGAACCCGGACGTACTCCAAACACTTTTGAACTATTAATTCTTGGTTTGGCAGAAGGTAGAGGAGTTAGAATATATGGCTCACTAGATATAGGATTATATGTATTTAAGCTAGTTACACCCGTAGTTTCAAATTTTGCATCAGCCCAATCGGCATGATCGTAGTAATTACCGTTTCCTCCATCAGTCACTACTAATTCGAGTTTCTGTATTCCTGCCAGTTTCACAGAACAAGGTTTGGCAGCATCTCCTAAATGAACAATACCGCTAGACCATAGTTTTTTACCATCGCCAATTACAATAAATTCAACTGCTGGCTGACGGCCTTCTACCTCATCATCAATACCAACCTGAGCTGTAAACTCACTCGCTTTTCCATCAAGTAGAACCAACAGCGAACTTTCAGCATGAGTACCAAAACCTCGTTCGAAAGTTTTTCCTCCAATTGTAATTGCTTTACCATCAACAGATTTATTTTTATTTGGTGTACCGAAACCCTGGGTAGCCGCACTGAGATCTAATTGATCAAGCCATACCGTTTGAGCATATAAATGTTCGATTCCCATCATGCTAAATAAAATAAAGAGTCCTGCAGTGACTGCCAATCTAATACTATTTGCTATTTTCATTAATACTGTTTTATTGGATATTCTTATTCTTATTTGATTCAGCTAAAACCTTATATCTTTGAGCGATAAAGGTCTTAGCCAATAAATCCACACTCCTTTTGTTTCGGTTGTGAATCATCATTCTTCTTAATTAATTTATTTGATCGTTATTTTTAATGATTTTAGAGCTTTTACATCTGAACTATTTCCGTATAAAACCTCGTAATCACCAGGAGTAACCATCATTTTTCTTTGAGCCCAATCAAAGAATTCGAATGCAGAAGGTGTTAAATCAATAGTTGCCTGTCCGGACTTACCAGCTGCTAACTCTACACGTTGAAATCCACGTAAAGTTTTAATAGGACCCCCAATATCATTTACTTTATGAATGTACACCTGTACAATTTCAGTTCCACTCCTTTTCCCAGCATTGATTACCGGAACTGTTAGTTTTACAGTTTCATTGGATTTAATTTCTGATTTATCTACAGTGGCTTTTCCTATCTTGAAATTAGTGTAACTCAATCCAAAACCAAATGGAAATAACGGATCGGACATATAACGATAGGTCCTTCCTTTCATTGAATAATTTTCAAAATCGGATAATTGATTCATGCTTTTGTAGAAAGTGATTGGCAGTTTTCCTGATGGATTATAATCGCCAAAAAGCACATCTGCTACAGCCTGACCTCCTGACTCGCCACCATACCAAGCCTGAAGAATGGCATCGCAACTTTCAGTTTCAGGGACCAAAGCAATAGCCGAACCCGAACAGTTCACAAAAATCACTTTTTTCCCTGCTTGCTTTAATGCTTTTAAGCAGTTACGTTGTACTACAGGAAGCTCAATATCAGTACGGTCGCCGCCCTTGAAGCCAGGATATGAAACAGGCATTTCTTCTCCTTCCAATTGTGTAGAAAGTCCTCCAACAAATACCACAACATCAGTTCCTTGAAGCTTTTTAATCAAGTCTGTATAATCAACATTTACTTCCTTACCTAAATTGAATTCTATATTTGCTTCCCAATTATTTAGTTGTGCATAACGAATTTCAATTTTATATTTCTTACCGCTTTCAACTTTATACGGAATTCTTGAAGGTAGCGTTCTCCAATTGTTATATTTAGCAAGAGATTCTCCATTCACAAACAATTCAAAATATCCTGTAGCTCCACATTTGAATACGATCTCTTCGCTCTTAGATGGAGTGAATTCTGTTTCATATTTACCGGAAAATCCTTCCAGACGAACTCCGGTTGCAAATTCATGTTGACCTGCAGTAGTTAATTTTATAGGATTTACAATTTGCTGGGTTGCAACAACATCACCAGTGAAATCTTTATTATTCCAATAACTAACCTTAAAGCCTTTCTTTCCATCAATTGAGCATTGAGAGAAATAACTTTCGGCCACTTTATCCTCTACCAAATCACATCCTTTCTCATAAAGAACCTTATCTGCTGAAAGCTTAGAAGTAATTCCATCTAAAATTGTAATCGTTCTTACAGGAGTTCCATTATAATTTCCCCAAAGCATCGGTTTATCATTAGCATTTGGACCAACTACTGCTATCTTTTTTGATTTATTCAATGGAAGGATATTGTTTTTATTCTGAAGAAGTGTCATTGACTCAAGAGCCATATCTAAGGCTAGTTTTCTGTGCTCATCGTTATTTACAATCGACATTGGAATTTTTGACCATGAAACCAGGTTATCATCATCCATTTCACCTAAGTCAAAACGTCCAATTAAAACTTTCAACAGATGTTTATTTATTTCTTCTTCTGAAATCAGCCCCTTAGCAACAGCTTCTGGCAATTGCTTATAAAGGTGATCAGACCATTGGCATTCTACATCTGTTCCAGCTAACACTCCTTTTGAAGCAGCATGAACAGCATCTGATGAAACTTTGTGGCTTGTATAAAAATCAGATATGGCACCACAATCAGAAACTACCATATACTTATAACCCCAATCATCTCTTAAAATCCGTTGTAGCAATTGTGTGCTACCACAACAAGGTTCATCATCCAAACGCTGATAAGCGCACATTACCTGACGAACATCAGCTTTTTGAACTAACGATTTAAAAGCAGGAAGATATGTTTCCCATAATTCCCGAGGATTAACATCGTTAATATTTAAAGAATGGCGACTCCATTCAGGACCTGAATGAACTGCAAAATGCTTGGCACAAGCTAAAAGTTTTCTGTATTTAGCATCTGAAGGGCCTTGAAGCCCTTTTACAACGGAAACTCCCATACGTGAAGTTAAGTAAGGATCTTCACCATACGTTTCCTGCCCCCGTCCCCAACGTGGATCACGGAATATATTAACGTTTGGTGTCCAAACCGAAAGACTTAGAAAACGTGCATTTTCCTGACCATTCTTTCTGGCTTCATTATATTTAGCTCGTGTCTCATCCGAAACAGCATTGAAAATACGATATAGCAAATCATCATCAAATGAAGCAGCCATTCCAATTGGTTCTGGAAAAACTGTAACGTTACCATTGTTGGCAAGACCATGTAAAGCCTCACTCCACCAATTAAATTTTTTGATCCCAATACGTGGAATAGCATCTGATATATCACACATTAAAGTTGCTTTTTCGCTTAAGGATAAGCGAGATATCAAATCTTTAGCACGTTCTTCCGAACTTAAATTAGGATTTTTATAAGGCAACAACTGAGCCCAGGAATTTACTGAAAATAAAAGGGTTATTCCTATAAAAAATCCCTTTTTGATAATTAACCGTGTTGATTTTTTCATAATATATATATACACATTTACTAATTAATTGGTTTCAGAGAAGCTACAAAACCACCTCTGCCCAATAATCTTACTTTTCATTGGGATATATTATAAATTGCTTTTTGATTATTAATTAGAAGCAAATGTAAGTTTATCCTTTCGATTGAAACATTACAAATCTGATAATTCAATTTAGTATGTAAAACATTAATATCTATTCTTATTACAACACCTTATACATTCTGATTATCACATACGGTTCATCTCCCGGTTTTAAATCAGGCATGGTTAAAGTTCCCAGAAAAATTGCATGGTTAAGATAATTGTAAGGACTATTGTTTGGCACTTCAATATCCAAAACCGATTTACAATAGAATGAGTTTACGCTATTGTCTGTATGAATCAATGCCTGATTTACAATCTGGAATATATATCCATCATTCGTTTTCAGAAGATAACGTGCGTACAATTCGGTATCACCATCCGGACGAACCAATTGCCAATCATCACCTCCAGGCAAAATTTCGCCTTTTATTTTTGGTCCACAGAAGGTACCTCCAATAATTGGAATAATTCTTCTTGTACCACGTTTGCTCTCGCCCACATTTATCATGCTCCCTATTTTCACTCTTGCTTCCCAAATAAACTCAGTTTTGAAGTCTTTGTACAACGAATCATTCTTCTCTGAATTTATGTTTTGGGATTTCACATTTTCGGAAACAAAAAAGACTAAGAGCAGCAAATAAATTAAATTTCTCTTCATTTTTCTTTCTATTTTGCCCAGCTACTTCCTTCCGGACTTCTTCTCCAATTAAAATAAGTGTCTAAAACCTTAAGCGATTCCAAACTTGGAACTTCACCAGTATATGCTTTTTGACTAAAATGCATTACCGAGGGTTTATTTTGATTAAATGCAGGCCATTGCAAACTTCCAATTGGATTTGGATTACCATATTTTGCAAAGTTAGTCCAGTAAGTTCCCATAGCTTCTGATATATCCAGATCCGATTTAGTGATTTGCGGATTGGAAGCATCTAAGTTTAAGAAAACATAGGCAACATCCTGCCCGTGAGGCGAACCATAACCATAGCGTGGTGAATCTTTTGGATAATCGGGATGTTGATCAAAATAGTAATAATAAACATTAGATTTGCCTTTTTCACTTTGAAGTCTGGCCCAACTCCATGTTTGCCAGCCAAATGCAGCATCTCGGGCTAAATCACGTGCTGTTTTTGGCACAGAATTTTCTCCAACTGGATAGGCCTTTATTAGTTCGTCGGCATATTTTCCGTAGCGTTTCTTCACTCCTTCAATATACTCTTCCGGAGTTCTTCCTGGTGAGAAGCTTGCACCCTCATCTGAATTGTAACCAATAAGCACAGGCACATCATTGAATTTTCCTGCTTCATATAATATATACTGATCATCGGGAATTACAGAACCATCTACAATGGGCCAACCACCAGGCAATCCAAAACCTGAAGGAAGTTGGTCAGCCGACATCTTCCTAAGGTCGGTAATAGTTGAAGCGCCTGCTTTCTGGGCAAAAATAAGTCCATCAGCTTCTGCTTGTTGAAGAGTTTTCATATTTTCACCGGGGAATGTTGTCGGGCGTGTTGGACCAAAAGAACCACCACTTTGTGAAATAGCTCCCTGAAACAATCCTTTAGCCAATGGAGAAGCACATAACATACTAACAGAAATAGCTCCTGCCGATTCTCCAAAAATAGTAATTTTATTAGGGTCGCCACCAAATGCAGCTATATTTTCCTTTATCCATTTGAGAGCAGCAATCTGATCTAGTAAACCATAGTTTCCAGAAGTATGCGTGGGACTTTCACTGCTTAATTCAGGATGTGCCAAGAATCCAAGTTGCCCTACACGATAGGCAATACTTACCAACACAACGCCTTTATGAGCCAACTTTTTCCCATCGTAAACTGGTTCAGAAGTTGAGCCGAAGCTAAATCCACCACCATAGATCCATACAAGCACAGGAATACGATCATCTGCTGATTTTGCAGGAGTCCACACGTTCAGGTACAAACAATCTTCACTTTTTCCCGATGGAGGATTTCCATATTGCATAGGAGCTGGAGCAAATTGTATAGTTTGTTTCACACCTTCCCACTTTGCAGCTGGTTGTGGTGCTCGCCACCGTAAATCTCCTACGGGTGGAGCAGCAAACGGAACACCTTTATAAACAGTCAATCCATCATCATAAATTCCTTGAATTAATCCTTCTCTTACTTTTATCGGTGCTGGTTGCTTAGCAAAGAGAACTCCTGAGAAAGAAAAGAGTAATACTAAAACGATTAAAGTTGCTTTTTTCATATAATTACTTTTTAAAAAAGTTATAACAAGACTATAGAGGTTAATAATCAAAGTTATTTTAAACAAAAATACAAATCATCAACATCCGTAAGCTACAATGCTTATTTTAGAAATCTCCACCAATCAAAATTGAATAGATTACCATTACCACCCTTAAAGACAAAGAATACATCATGGATTCCTTTTATTTTATTCACTTTGCACGAGATAGTCTTCCAGTTTAGCACACCTTCTGTATTCTTCACTTCTAAAACGCCTAACAAGCAGCCATCTCTGCTGCCAACATGAATTTCAATTTTCCCTCCCAACGAATTAGTAGCAACAGTTGCTTCAAATATCTTAGCTCCTGTGCCAAAATCAACACTGCGCACTTTTATATAGTCACCATTATTGATATCAGTAACATAAACGCCATTTTTTGAATCTTTCGTTGTCTCAACTCCTTCTTCCCATGCAATAGTTTCGGCTTCAACTCTCTTAAATGGATTTAAATTGGATACACTTTCTATAACGCCTTTTTTTGTAGGAATTATCAATGGAATTGTACCATCAATATTGAAGTTAAACGGTTCAATGCAGACAGAACGTTTAAAGCCACCGCCTCCTTTTAACGCTCCATTATGATAAAAGAGATATGACTTCCCTTTAAAATTTATATATCCCGGGTGGTTGGTAAATGCGCCACCTTCTTTAATAACTTGCATAATTGTATCACCATAAACCCAAGGTCCGGTTGGGCTAGTACTTGTAGAATAAGCTAAATGTTCTGGTACTCCTCCTGCCGGATAAAGAAGGTAATATTTGCTGTTACGTTTGAAAAGCCAAGGCCCCTCCTCATAAGTGGTAGCTCTTTTCTCTGTAGCATTCTTCGTTTCTTTAATTTTTGAAGCAAACCAATCCTTTTTGTCAGAAGGAATAGGATTAATGCCAGCATTCAAATCATACGAAATCATATTACTGTTGAGTTTTGCATACCACAATTCCTTGTCACCCCAAGTCAGATAAGATTGTTTATCATTATCAACAATTACAGTAGGATTAATATTACCCTGACCACAATTTTCTGTAATCAAAGGTTTTCCCAATAAATCAACAAAAGGTCCGATAGCCTTATCTCCTACTGCTACACCTATAACCTTTTTGTTGGTACTCTTATCTATAGCACTAACATACCAGTAATATTTATTATCAACACCTTTTATGCTATGTGAAGCCAATCCATCAATTGATTTAGCCCACGAATATGTTTTATGTGCATTAATAATTCTTAGTTTAAATCCTTCTTCAGTTAGAGGAACCTTTACTATTCCAACCTTCTGATCATACGAAATCATATCTTTATTTAGTTTGACATAATAAAGATGTGGATTTCCCCAATATAGATAAGCCTGACCAGCATCATCTATAAACACAGTAGGATCAATATATCCATAACCTACAAGCAAAGGCGATCCGAGAGCATCCCGAAATGGCCCGGTCGGACTATCGGATACCGCAACACCAATAGCATTTCCTCCATTTTTCTGATTAACAGGAACATAAAAATAGTATTTACCATTTCTATAGATACATTGGCCAGCCCATGCATCCCCTCTTGACCAAGTAAAACCTGTATAAGAAAATACAGCCCCATGATCAGTCCAATTCACCATGTCTTTAGAAGAATAGCATCTCCAGTCATTCATTGTAAAAAAATTGTTTATTGTTTTATCCTCATCATGCGTAGTATAAAGATATACGGTGCCATCATGAACCATCGGAGCCGGATCTGCTACGAAATTTGTTTGAATAACAGGGTTCTGAGACATGCCGGAAGTTGGTATTATTATTGCTAACAGAGTTAAAACAATTACAACTACATTTTCATATTTTAAAGTCTTCATCTTATCGTGATTTACAATTACTTCTTTAAGATTAAAAAGATACAGGCAACTAATTTAAGAGATACTAAAATATTATTGCTAAAAATTCTTTCCACTATTTTTTGTGTATAAAGAATCTTCAAAATTATAAGCATTAATAGAGATTGGAGAGTAAATTCACTCCAATCTCTAATCACACTAACCTAATCAATAATCACAAACTAATCAAATTTCAAACAAAAAAAACTTATATAATTTACTCTCAAATATTCAAAAAACATAATGTTAATAGAAGATATAAGGTCACCAAATTAAAAAACGGCTTTCCTTTTCTTCTATGCAAAAGTATGTTCAGACAAATCTTTCTACTTTGGAATTAAGATATTTAGTTTTCAATTCCAGATATATTGTGATGTTATTCCTTATTACAATATCTCTTTTATCGAAATAGCATTTACAAAAGCCCAAATACTATATTTGAGTAGGTGATTTTCCGAAATGCTTTTTGAATACTGTACTAAAATATCCAAGTGAAGAAAAACCACAATATTCACTAACCTCTGTAACAGTATACTTATGACTTTGTAATAATTCCAATGCATAATCAAGTCGAACCATTTTAATAAAATCTGTTGGTGATTGATTTGTCAAAGACTTCACCTTCTTATAAAGCAATGAAGAACTTATGTTCATTGAAAAAGCAAAATCCTCTTTCCCAAATTCAGTATTTGCCATGTTAGCCCGAACTACTTCCAGCATTTTCTTTACAAACTTGTCATTAAATTCGTTTACCAAAATTTGTTCTTCATCATTATCAGGCCCCTTAATTAGCTTTAAAGCCTTTTCCTTAACGATTTCCCTATTCCTTATTATAGATTTTATTCTTTGTGAAAGAAGAATCATATCAAAAGGCTTAGTTAGATAATCATCCGCCCCTAATCCTAATCCATGAATTTGATCTGCTTCACCTGATAGTGCAGTAAGTAATATTATTGGAATATGAGAAGTTTCATAAGTTGATTTCATCAACCGACATAATTCAAATCCATCCATATTAGGCATCATTACATCTGAAACCACTAAATCAGGCATCTGTTTTTGAATGATATCCCAAGCTACGACACCATCTTCTGCTAATAATATTTCAAAGTCAGCTTTAAGAGGATATAGCATAAAATTTCTAAGATCATCATTGTCTTCAACAATCAGAATATGCATTTTTAATTTCGATGGTTCTTCAGATTCTAAGAGTAATTGCGAATAAGCTTCATTAGCATCATAAGATACAGGTTCTTCTATCTTAGTATTTGTTTTGTTGCTATCATCAATGAATTCCATAAAAGGTATAACCATTCTAAAAGTTGAACCAACATTCTCTTCACTTACACAGCCAATTGTGCCATCATGCATTTCTACATATTTTTTCACCAACAAAAGACCTATACCAGAGCCAACAATCTTTGAATTTATAGCATTTTCACCACGATAAAATTCTCGAAAGAGCTGATTTTGAGCTTTCTTGCTAATACCAATACCACTATCTTTTACTTCCATGCTCCATTTGTCTGGCTCACATTTCACAGATATCAGTATTTCACTATCCGGATTTGAATATTTAATAGCATTAGAAATAAGATTATCAATAACTTTCTCTATCATCAATTCATCAACAGCTGTTTGATAAGATTCCTGTTGCGAACTAAACTGTAATCTTACATTTTGTTTTTTTGCAAATGATTCAAACATCAACCGACGATGCTCTATCAACTTCACAATATCTACCTGAGCAAGAACCAGCTGTTCTTTTCTGATATCAACTTTCTGAAAATCCATTAATTGAGTTACAACAGCTGAAAGTCGTCTTGCTTGTTCAATAGCCAACGAAAGATAATATTTACCAGTATCAGAAATATTCTGTTCATTCGCTAATTCCTCCATAGGAGCCTTTATTAGTGTTAGAGATGTTCTGATATCATGAGTAGTATTAGTAAAGAAGCGAATTTTCTCTTCGTTATGTTGCTGTTTGAACCGCTCAATATAATATTTTAATGATATATAAATAACACCAACTATCAGTACTAACAGAAAAAGTTGAAACCACCAGGTCTTCCAAAAAGGTGGAACAACAGTTATACTTAATGATCGCTCAACAATAACATGTGAAAGAGAACAATCATATAATCTTATTTTCAAGACATAAGTTCCATTCGGTATATTCGAATAATGTATAAAGTGATTTTCGGAAGGCTGGCTCCATGCATTATCAAAGCCCTCTAACATCCAGGAAAATTTAGCGCCAGAAACATTTCCTATAGATAAAAGTTCTAATTGCAAGGTATTTTGATCGTAGTTCAATGATACTTCTTCCAAGCTATCTAATGGAGTATTCAGACTGTTACGGATAGATCGGCCTGCTATGGTTAAATTCTGAAAAAAGATATTTCCATTTGATTGACTCTTCGATAATGATTGGGGAGAAAAACAAACAGCACCATTGCTCGTTCCCCAAATTAATTGTTCATTAGTTAGCCTGCAGCGTGAGCTCCTGTTAAAAGACACCCGAGACAACGGATACACAGTATTATAAGTAAGCACCTCCATATTCTTTGGATTCAACCTGCATAAGCCACATTCTGTGCCCACCCATAAATATCCGCCAGCATACATTATGCTATTTACAAAATTAGACGGCAATCCAGATACCGTTGTTAATTTTTGAGTTTTATGCGTTCTATAATTATATCTTATCAAACCTTCTCCACTTGTGCAAATCCATATTTCATCTTTTATAACTGCCATGTCGTGAACTAAGTATCCTTCTTGCAACGCATTTATTTTTCCTGTTTTTTTATCCAGAATACATAATCCATATGTGCAAGCCAAAAGAATTTTGTTTGGAGCTAATTCCGCAAAAGTATTAATGGGCTGCGTTGGGTAATTACGAAACTTATTCTCTTTCGAAATATAACAAATCAGTTTTCCTGGTACACCACCTATCCAAAGATCTCCATTACTATCTTTGAAAATATCCAGTACAAAGTTATTCTCTAAAGAAAATCCTTTACTTCCATTCGAATAATGGGCTAATTCACGACCAGTACGTTCGTCAAGGACATAGATACCAGAAGAATAAGTTCCGGCCCATATTCGTCCTTTATCATCTTCGCATAACGATATAAATACAGGAGCCTGATTATGTTCATTCTGATAAAATGTTTTCCAATTTCCAGTACCGGCTTCTTTACAGCTAATACCATTATCTGTAGCCATCCATATATTACCTCTCTTGTCCTGAATAATCTTGTTAACATTATTATTGACTAAAGAATTGGCATTATTCACAGTATGAGTAAATTGATGTACCTGAGCAGATGTTTTATCAAAGAAAGAGACTCCGCCGCCATAAGTACAAATCCAAATACGCTTATTTTGGTCGTTAAAGATGTCATAAACGCCATTCCCAGGAAGTGATGACGGGTCATTAACGTCCTCTTTATATACATTTAACACCTTTGTTCCTTGCTTATTCACCTCCCAAATACCTTGTCCATCAATACCAGCTAGAATTGTAGAATCAGAATTTGCTTCAATTGCCAGGATAGGTTGTTTAGGAAAGCCATTTATTTTCACCGGACACAAAGCATGCCTGCTTAAATCATAATAAAACAAGCCATTCCAGGATGTTCCAATCCAAAGCCTCTTCATTTTTTTATCATAAAAAAATTTAGAAACACGCAAATCGGCTTTTGGAGTATTTTTATAAAGCCTTGTTCCTTTCATTGTTCGTTTATCAAATAGCCATATTCCAGTTGGCTTGGCCAGAAAAAATCGATCAGAGTCATACCAGGTTAAACAATAAACTTCTTCAGAATCTTGAATATGTGTAAGAGCGCCATTATAATACCTTAATAAACCTGATGAAGAAGCTGCCCAGTAACAATTAGCATTATCTACAAGTATACCACCAGTCACTAAATGTGTGTTATTCATATACTTGCCCATATTAATTAACAGTTCAAATTGGTCTTTAATAGCATTGTAACGGAATAACTGACCATTATTTGAAAAAGCGAATAAGTCTGAATTTGCATACACAAGTTTCACAGATATAATATCTGTATTTTCAAATGGAAGTTGATAAATTCGATAATCATCTCCGGCAAGCCTTAAAATTCCCAATTTAGTGGAAGCCCAAATAAATCCCTTTTTATCTTTACAAATAGACGTTGCCATTCGCATTGAAATTCCATACAAAGAGTTTATATCGTAAAACTTCACATTAGAGGAATTTAATGAGAATACAGATAGCAAGAAAGCTAAAAGGAGTAGTTTACTTCTCATTTTAAATTTAAGTTTTTCATATATACTTTACCCTTCAATTATTGAGCCTGTATTTGGTTAACAAAAAATGCTGAAACAAAAAAATACATTAAAGCACTATTTCGCATATGCATCATACAAATATACTCACAATTTATATCTAATAATAGAATAAAAAAACACATCCTTTTGTATACATTACAATACCCTGCATTTATGTTACATAATCTTTTGCTTATGTAACATCATACTTTATATTTCGTAATACTGGCCCTATTTTAGTTATAAATGACTAAATTTGCAGTAAAACATTAATCATATATTTATGAGAGCCACACAACTTTCAATTTTTCTGCTATTCTGTTTTTCCATCTGTGGGTTTGCTCAATCCGGGAAATTATTTACTGTAGACAAGGAGTTATCCAGTAGCATGGTCAACAAGGTTACTCAAGACTCGAAAGGAAATATCTGGATTGCTACAGAAGACGGTCTTAATTATTACGATGGAGCTAAATTCTTGACTTTTAAAAATAAAAAAGAAGATAAATCAAGTATCAAAAGCAATTATGTTATATCTGTTTTTAATGATAGCCAAAATAATCTTTATATTGGGTATGTAAATGGATTACAACAATACGACTATGCTTCAGGAAAATTCACAGACATTCCTTTACTTTCAGCCAAGAATAACAAACCTCTAGATGCTCATATTCATATTATTTATGAAAGAAAAAATGGAGACATATTAATTGGAACGGCAGGCCATGGCATGTTCTTATTAAAAAGGAACAGTAAGCAAGCCAAACAGGTTGTACTCCGTTCAATACCTAGTTTTTTTATTACTACTATTCAGGAAGATAAGAATAGCAATCTTTGGATTGGAACTGAAGGGAAAGGAGTATTCTGTTTAACTTCAGGCAAGAAACAAGAAACCAGACAATATTTAAATGGGCCAGGAATGGTGAATCTTGACATCTCATGTATGTGCTTGGGCCCCGATAATAAAATATATGTTGGTAGTTTAAATAAAGGATTGTTTTCGTATAATACATTGAAAAATTCCTTCGATGCAGTTTCTTACCCAACTAAACTTCCAATAAAAACCCTTTATGTAAATAAGCGACATCAAATCATGGTTGGAACAGATGGAAAAGGCTTAAAAATCTATGACCCTATTTACAAGACATTTGTAGAAAACAAATATAACATTCCGACATTCGATTTTACAAAATCTAAAATTCATTCTATTATTGAAGATAAAGCAGGAGATCTCTGGTTAGGCATTTTTCAAAAAGGTGTAATGCTATTGCCAGCCAATCGGAGTAATTTTAAATATATTGGTCATAAATCTATTTTAAAAAACAATATTGGCTCTAATTGTATTATGTCAGTATGCAAAGACCATAAAGGAGTTTTATGGATTGGAACAGATAACGATGGTATATACAGTGTGGCTCCAAATGGAGAAGTTAAATCACATTTTAGTCAGGAAAAAGGTTCAAATGTGCCTTCTACAATCATAAGTCTTTTTGAAGATTCAGACCAAAATCTATGGGTAGGTTCATTTTTCCAAGGTTTGGCTAAATTAAACAAAGAAACCGGCCATTGCGAATATATACAAAAGATGAATACCGATTGTGTATTTAGTATTGTAGAAGATAATAGTAAAAATCTGTGGATTGGTACAATGGGGTCCGGAGTATATTCCATGAATATGAAAAACAATCAGATTGTGCACTACTCTTCTGTACAAGGGCCCAAATATAACAACAAGATTAATACATTACATAATCGCTGGGTTTCAGCTATGCTACTGACTCGGAATAATAAATTATATATTGGATCATTTGATGGTATTGGATGTCTGGATTTGAAAACTAAGAATTTTGTATCAACATATAATACAAATAAACTTTTAAGCGGATATATAGTCTACACTATATTTGAAGATACAAAAGGATATATCTGGATTGGAACCTCTGAAGGTATATTATGCCTCAATCCGCATAATCAACAGATAACATCATTTGATATGAAAAACGGATTGCCGAGCAATGTTATTTGTGGCATTTGCGGAGACAAACAAGGAAATCTTTGGATTAGTACAAGTTATGGTATATCTAAATATAATCCAACAAAAAAAACATTCACTAATTACTACGCAGACGATGGGCTACAAGGTAATGAATTCAGCAAGAATGCTTTATTCAGAGATAAAAGCGGTGAAATTATTTTTGGAGGAGTTAATGGAGTTACATCATTTTTCCCTGAAAAAATAACTAATCCAGCCAAGAAACTTGATATACGTATAACTGGATTCTATATTCATGATCTGGCTATCAATAAAGGAGATAAATCTGGTTCATACAGCATAATTGATACGGCTGTTTCTGAAGCTAAAGACTTCCATCTTGCAGCAAGCGATAACTCTTTCCGCATCGAATTTTCTGCAATGGAGTTTTGTAATCCTGAACGAATTACTTTTATGTATGCCTTAAACAATGATAATTGGAACACACTTCTACCTGGAGAAAATCATGTTTCATTCAACAATTTAGCTCCCGGAAAATATCATTTTAAAGTAAAAGCGAAGTATTACGAAACTTACTCTGACATCAAAGAAATTACAATAATAATATCACCACCATGGTATGCTTCGCTTGGTGCGAAAATTATCTATTTCATTATAATTATCACTGCTTTATATTTTACAAGACAACAAATCTTGCAAAGACGTAAAATTAAACTTAAATTTCAGCAGCAAGCACATGCTGAAGAAATTAATGAGGCCAAACTTCAGTTCTTTATGAATATATCTCATGAGATACGAACTCCAATGACACTAATTATTAGTCCCTTGCAGAAACTTATAACAATAGATAAAGACGAAGAGCGGCAGAAGTTGTATCATACCATTTTTAGAAATTCCAAACGAATTCTTGCCTTAATGAATCAATTAATGGATATCCGAAAAATAGACAAGAAACAAATGGTTCTAAAATTCCGTGAAACTGAAATTGTAAATTTCACTCATGATCTTGTTAATATCTTTGAGAGTCAGTCTATCAATAAACAAATAAAACTGACTTTTCAGTCAGATGTTCCAGAATTAAAAGCATGGATAGATCCTAATAACTATGATAAGATTATTCTGAATCTACTGTCTAATGCATTCAAATTTACGCCTAAAAATGGAGAGATAAGCACAAGCATCCATATAGGAGAGAATTATGACAAAAATGATAAGCCAGCCCATTATTACGAAATCATTATATCTGATAGTGGAATTGGAATTAAAAAAGAGGAAATTGAGCGTATTTTTGAACGTTTTTACCAGATAAATAATAGTCAGAACAATTCAAATATTGGTACTGGTATAGGGCTCCATCTTACACGATCATTGGTGCAACTGCATCATGGAAAAATCTGGGCTGAAAATAATGAAGATGGAAAAGGTTGCCGATTTATAATACGTCTGCCACTGGGCAATGATTTCTTAATTCCCGAAGAAATTGCCGATGAAGCAGAAATTGCAGACAAAAATAATCAAGATAGCCCTGTAATGGTAACGGAAACTATTGATAACATTGATAATGCACACCTTAGAATAAAAACTAAATATAAAGTATTAATAGTAGAGGACGACGAAGAGATTCGCAAATATCTAAAAGACGAATTAGGAAACGAATTCCATATTACAGAAAGCTGTAATGGGAAAGAGGCTCTTTCATTAATATTAAAGAAAGCTCCGGATTTAATTATTAGTGATGTGATGATGCCAGAAATGGACGGGATGGAACTTTGCCAAAAGATTAAACAGAATATTAATATCAATCATATTCCTGTTATTCTACTAACAGCAAAGACCAGAGAAGAAGATAATATAGAAGGATTGGAAGTTGGAGCTGATAGCTATATAACAAAGCCTTTCAGCATTGACATAGTAAAGAAAACTATCCAAAATCTAATAAAAAACAGAGAATGTTTAAAGAACAACATCAAAGGTAAACAAATTCAGGAAGATAAGATTGATAAAATTAGTCTGAAAACACCCGACGAAAAGTTATTGGAAAGAATAATGTCTGTTATAAATAAAAATATAAACAATATAGACTTTAGTGTAGAGATTTTAGCTTCTGAAGTTGGAATAAGCAGAGTTCATTTGCATCGCAAAATGAAAGAACTGACAAATCAAACTACTCGTGACTTTATTCGCAATACAAGATTGCAACAAGCAGCATCATTATTAAAAGATAAAAATCAGAATATTAGTGAAGTTGCATTTGCTACAGGATTTGTTAATGCAACATATTTCTCTACAGCATTTAAGGAGTTGTATGGAATGAGTCCGAAAGAATATATGGAACAGAACAAAGAATAAGTGATTTTAATATAGTATCCCTTTTAGAATCTATTTATATAATTTATTCAGCACACTCAAGTGTCATAATCCTTGAGTGTGCAAAGAATAAATTAAACCAAATACTACCTATTTCAATTCAGGTAAAGCATCATTAGCCGATGTTGCATATAAACCAATTAAACTTCCGGTAAATCCACCGGCTATATTAGTAGAAAGAATGTCTCCAGACACCATTCCTCCTAAATTCTTTAATTCACCATTGTTTTCGGAATAGCTAAAACTATACTCATTTCCTTTAGCTTTTACTTGCAATTGAACAGGCTTTGATGCATCAATTTTTGCACTTGCCAGAATTACTGAGTTTCCTTTCTCTGTTCTTTGCAACAAGATATATGTATCCTTTTTAATCTTTGTAATACCAAAAACATAATTAAACCTCTCAGATTGGTAGCAAACTAATCCGGCCAAATCATTTTCCACTTTAGGTTGATAGTTCAAAACTGTTGTAGCGGTGAAGTTTTTGTGTTGTTGTCTATAGAAAAGAGAAGACACAGGTTTTACTTCCTTAATATTCACATTGAAAGGCATAATCTGTACACCACCCTTTGGATTGATATGAATAAAATCTTCACGAGGACCTCTCATTCCAATCCATGAATAAGCTAAATTAGGAGAAGTGAAATTTTCTGTATAAGTAAAATTACCATTTGGCAAAAAGCCATCTTTTCCTTGACGATTTACAACGCCTTTTGGTAATTTCAATTTAGGTTCCATTGGAATAAGACCATTTTCAAAAATAGGGAACTCACCACTCCAATCAACTGGAAGGATAAACGTTTCACGACCACTATTTACATAATTCTTTTCGTTAGGACGGATAGCCAGAAAAACTCCATAATATTTTCCGCCAGGACCTTCAACAAGATCGGCATGTCCGGTCCAATCTATTTTATTTCTTCTTTCAGGTCGTAAATATCTTTGTGAAAGGATAGGATTGTTTCCAGATGGAATAAAAGGTCCCTTTGGACTATTGCTAACAAAAATAACCTCACTATGCCAATCGCCTGTACCACCTTCAGCACACATCAAATAGTAGCGACCATTCTTTTTGTATAAATGAGGTCCTTCAATCCAGATTGGTTTCTTTTTAATATCTACTCCCCCATCAACAATAATTTTATCAGTTCCCGGAATAATCTGATCTGTATTTAAATCATATTCCCAGATTTTAATAACTCTATGTCCGTTGTACAATTCCTTTCCTTTATCAGGAGCATCATTATGCACAATATAAGCTTTTCCGTTATCATCGAAGAAGATAGAAGGGTCAATACCATTAAAATTTAATTTAATCGGATCACTCCAACCCTTTAAAGGATCTTTTGTTTTAACTACCATATTACCAATTCCAGAAGCAAATTGAGTGGTAATCATATAAAAAGTATCGTTATATGGATTATATTTAATGTCCGGAGCATATATTCCGGCACTTACACCGGCAGTTTCCACTTTTAGTTGAGATGTTCTGTCGAGTACATGCCCTATTTGTTTCCAATTAACTAAATCATTGGAATGAAAAATAGGAACCCCTGGAAACATAGAGAACGAAGAATTAACCAAATAATAATCATTCCCTTTACGAGTTATACTTGGGTCAGGATAGCAACCTTGCAAAATCGGATTATAAAACTCGTCATCGCCCAATGGATTTTCTCTATATACATCATCATCTCCCTGATATACAAACTGTGTAAACGTCGGATTATTTTTCGACTTAACCTGTGAGCTCTTCTTCTTTACACCTGATTGCGCTGAACCAGTTTGGCATAAAGAGAAAATAGCCATAAACGCAAATAAAAAACTAAATTTAATTTTAGATGTTTTCATTATAAAAAAGTATTAATTAGATATATCAAATTCATTTGAATTTCGGTATTAAGATGCAGAAGCCTGCTGTTTTAAACATCAAAACAAAGTATTGCAAAAATATAAAGATGGCTAAAGTCTAAACAATAAAAATGTATCCTATCCTTTTGATTACGTAACAACGAGTATAGATATAATACAAAAATGTTTCATTTTTAGATTTAACTATTTTATTAGCAGAATTATGAGGTTTATTTTGATGCTTCATACATATTTGAAATTCTAATAAAATAAGAAATCTTTATTGGTGGATTACTTATTTTATTCTATAGAAATTAGTAAGCACTCGGCCGAAGGCTTATGGGTTCTCGAATAAAGACCCATGGGTTCTCGGAAGCGGGCTTATGGGTTCATGGACGAGGGCTTACTTACAGCTCATTATAAATTTCCGAATTCAAAGCTATAGACCTGATAATTTGAGTAATTAAATATTCTAATAGAGCTCAGATTTATAATTATAGGGAATTCAAATACAATATTTCGGAGTGTAGAATTAGTAGCGGATAAAACAAATTTGTAGCAGATAAATGTATTTTTGTAGCAGATGATTTTTTATCTACCACCAGTTAAAAAGACTTTCAGCAAGGCTTTTCAGCAACATTAGTAGCAGATGGGCAGATGATTTTATAAAATTGCATAAAATAACCCTGCACTATTTTTAGAAATAGTGCAGGGCATACAGAGATATATTATTCAAAAAAACTAATTCATATCATTACCTTTCAGGTTCGGATTATTATTCAGCTCAGACTGAGGGAAAGGAAAATACATAGCTTTTTCTTTCCAACCTAACGTTTTCAATGGTTCAAGCCATTTGGCATCAGCCATACCCCAGCGGAGTAAATCGAAATAACGCAAATACTCACCACAGAATTCAACATAACGTTCGTGTTCAATTATATTCTTTATGCTATTCATGGCAACACCATTGATAACTTTACCACTTGACAATAGCTGATCAACATTAGGAATTGTACCAGGAGAGTGTTGATACCATAAATGTGGTTGTTCAGATGGAACTACTTTATTAGCTCTGTCTCTAACTTGTTGAATATAATATTTAGGACCAGTAGGATCTGTAATAGCCTTACTATCATTACCAGTTTCACTTAAACATTCTGCATACATTAATAATACATCTGAATAACGCATCAAACGAGTATTGATATCATCATCAATATCAGCAATCTGATAATCAGGACATTCCTTTCTGGTTCCATAAAGATCATTATCTGAAGACAAATGTGCCATCATATAATTCCAGTCGGCAACATTGCCTGACAGTTCAGTATATTTTGCTCCTCCAGGACACCATAGAGTCATGTATCTTCTTGGGTCTCCATCTTCAAATTCATCATAAGTCTTTTTGTTTGGAGCGATATTCCACCAAGAGCTACCAGTACCATCGGGAACTCCAATCTCTTGCCATCTCCAGGAATCAGAATTATCTCCACCCAACCAGCTTGTGCCATTGAACATCTGGACTTCAAAAACAGATTCATCATTATTCTCGTTATCTCCGCCCAAGCCATTAGCTCTAAAATTATCCATGAGCTTATATTCTTTACTATCAATAACAGCTTTCAACAAAGGAGCAGCTTTATCAAATTCTGCAGTTTTTCCTTTCTCGAGAATAGGACGATACATATATGCTTTTGCTAAATATGCTTGTGCTGTACCTTTAGTAGCGCGTCCTTTGTTGGCTACATTAGCGTAAAGTTCACTACGCAATGGCAAAAGTTCAGAAGCTTTTTGGAAGTCATTAATAATCAAAGCATATATTTCACCAGGCTTAGCGTTAGTAGGATAATAATCTGATTGATTTTGTGCCGAATGATCAACCAATGGAATTGTTTCTCCAAAGAGAGCACAAAGGTGCATATAATGTAAACCTCTCAAGAAATAAGCCTCACCTAACAATCTATTTTTAACAGTTTCGGATATCTCACCACTAAAATTACTTATTTTTTCGATGGCTGTATTAGATGCGTAAACACCTTCAAAGAACCCTTTCCATGCAGAGGTAATATTTCCTTGACTTGGAGGAGTGCTATATGTATCAGGATAAAGTTCCTCTCCTACACATTTAAAAGTATGGTCGAAATCATCACCAGGAAGTATCATATAATAATATGCACCACGACCATAGCCACCTTCAACACCATTAAAACTGATTAAGCACTGATAAGCCGGTATTACAGCAAGTTCTAATTGTGCTGCAGTTTTGTAATATGTATCAACAGATAACTGCGAAGGATTATTCAAGTCCATATCGGGCACACAGCTACTTAGAATTGCTGCAGAACTGCACAATAAGCAGAATTTTGATATTTTTTTCATTGTATTTTTAATTTAAAGATTCAACCTTTAGAACGACAATTGAGCACCCACGAAAAATTCTCTTGAGTTAGGGAATGTAGGGTCCCATGAACTAGATCCATCAACACCTCTTGTTAAGTTTGTGCCACCTGTATCCTGGTCACCAACTTCTGGGTCAAAGCCTGAATATTTAGTTAAGGTTATCAAGTTTTTACCACCAATATACACTCTCAGATTATTAATATTCAATTTCTTAGTTACGCTTTGAGGAAGTGTATAGCCTAAAGTCAAGGCTTTCAGTCTTAAATAAGATCCATCTTCTACATAACGTTTTGAATTACGCATATTCTGATTTGGATCGCCTATAACCGCTCTTGGCATATCTGTATTAGTATTCTTTGGATAAATAGTAGTTACTCCTGAAATTGGGTTGACAAATTTCAGTTCTTCGGCGCGATAGCGATTAAGCGTACTTGCGAAACAGTTGTAATAGTGATACATGCCCTCGCCAAAATAGCGGGTTTTATTGTAAATATCATTACCCTCAGATCCTTGCCAAATCATTGCCATATCGAATGTTCCGAAACCAGCTCTATAACTTACATCTGCACTTAATCCATAGCTAAATTTAGGGATTGGATTTCCAATGTAATCCTGATCCGCTACTCCATTTCCATCTTTGTCTACAAAGCGAACATCACCTAATCCTGCTTTGGGCGCAAATTTCTTATCTGCATCTAATTCTGCCTGAGTACGATATAGTCCATTTGTTACATATCCCCAGAATTCTCCGATAGATCTGCCAACTGCAGTTTTAGAGATGCCATTGCCAGCCATGATTTCATTATTAGAACCAATACTAAGTACTTTGTTCTTTACAGTAGAAATATTACCTGTTACTGAATAATCAAATTTACCAATTGTTTTTTTGTATGAAACAGCAAGTTCAAGTCCCTTATTTTCAATACTTCCGGCATTAAGTGTAGGTTTATTATCACTATAACCAGCAGCATATGAAATAGGTACAGCCACTAACATATCTGATGTTTTCTTGTAATAATAGTCAAATATAAATGACAACTGATTATCAAACAAAGAAAGATCGAAACCAAAGTCTGTAGAATATTGACTTTCCCATTTAACATTTGGATTTGAAGGAGTAGTAGCAAGTGCACCTGCGTTCTTTGTATTATTAAGATAATACCATATATTACTAAATGCTAAAGTGCTCTGATACTGGTAAGAATCGATGTTAGAGTTACCCAACATACCCCAGCTGGCACGCAACTTAAAGTCATTAACAAATGGAAGTTTTTCCATGAATTTTTCCTGACTTACTCTCCATGCAGCAGATAAAGATGGGAAATTACCATAACGATTGGACTTACTAAACTTGGAAGAACCATCACGTCTAAAGTTAAATGTAAGCAAATATTTGCTGTCATAACTATAGTTAATTCGTCCCAACATAGAGAACATAGACTCATGTCCCACTGAAGAATCAACAGATTTTGAACTATCATCTTGAGTAGCACCTAGGATAAGAATATCTTCACTTGGCATAGCACGCGCTCCTGCACTAACACTCAAACTCTTTGTTTCATCAGAGGAAACACCAAACAAAGCATTTAAGCTGTGTTTACCAATGCTCTTTTCATAAGAAAGAGTATTCTCATACAATAATCTATTAGTTTTATAGCTTGCCATGGAATAAGAATCAGGTGTATGGTTTTGATATGGAATAGAATACTCTGCCTCATAATCCTGAACCATATATCGATACATGTCAACTCCCATATTGAATTTATATTTTAAACCGGGAAGTATTTCATAAGTCATCCATGCATTACCATTTACGGAAGTAGTTTCACCTTTGTGCCAGTTTAAATTAGCCTGTGCCAAAGAATTTGCTACGTCTGTACCATTTCCGGCACCAGCGAATCCTGTTGAACTATTAGCATCATACAAAGGCAAAGTTGGAGCCCATTTTAATGCAATTAGCAAGTTTTTATCACTCCAATCGTGATTGCTACGTTTAATTGATACAGTTTCACCGAATTTGAATTTACCTTTCGTAAAATCAGAGATAAACTGCATACCATAATTTTTAGTATCTTCTTTAATAAAAATAGGTTTATCAGTTGAATAAAGACTGTTTACTCTAAAATTTGCATTTTCAGAACCTCCACTTATAGAGAGATTATGTTTCTGATAAAAACCTGTACGCTTTAATGCATCAAACATATTATATCCTTCACCTATAGTAGATGGATTTTTATATGCATCTAAATAATCGGTAGCATTTCTTTTTCCTGCATTCCATAATTCCTCATTTACCAGTTCTGCCAATTCCTGTCCATTAAGCATATCGATATTGTGTGACAGGTTTTTCACACCAGCAAATCCGTCATAATCTACCTTTACTTCGCCTGATGTACCTCGTTTTGTTGTAATAACAATAACTCCATTAGCACCACGGGCACCATAGATAGCACAAGATGCTGCATCTTTTAAAACCTGAATACTTGCAATATTAGCTTCATCTGGCACAGCACCACCAATCATACCATCCACCACATAAAGAGGATCTGTATTATTGATAGAACCAACACCACGAATTTTTATTCTTCCATTGGTAATTTGAACACCAGGAACCGAACTCTGCAATCCTGCTTGCAATCCACCTGGAACTTTATTTAGTTCTTTAGTAGGGAGAACAGCTATAGCCGATGATAAATCCGCTTTTTTCTGAGTTCCATAACCAACAACAACAACTTCTTCTAAAGTTTTGTTATCTTCTTTTAAAACAACATTCAATGTTCTTTTTTCTCCAATCGCTATAACCTGACCTATATATCCAACGAAAGAGAATTGTAATTTAGCGTTCGGAGAAACAGAGAGCTGAAAATTACCATTAACATCTGATACAGTACCATTAGCTGTACCAACCTGAGATATGTTTACACCAAGTAAAGCTTCACCAGAAGCATCCTTTACTGTACCTTTTACAATAAAGTTTTGAGAAAAGGCCCAAAGAGGTACCATCAATAGAACAATGATGGTTCCTAAGGTTTTTTTTAAATTAAAGTTTTTCATAGTTTCTTAATAAATTATACTAGACTAAATAACTCAATTATTCATAAATCTTTAGCAATAAGAAAAAACTCATCAACTATCATCTAATAAATGTTTCATAAAAATTGATTTAAAGGTTTACTAATAAGAGTAGAAGTGAAGTTTTTTACTTCAAAATTTCTACATAAGAAGATTCCTTTTTCATGAGAAAAAGAATATATGTCATAGAGAAGCCATTTTTATAGGACTTCAGGCAATTGTTTTATACAGATTTTCTAAAATTCAAGGGAAGAGATTACTTTTAGAGCAGATAATATTAATTACAGTTTTCTTTGTGTTCATAAACAATAGATTTTAGACTATACTTTCGATTAACAAATGAATGTCAAAAGTAGAGGGAAATAAAAATTTTGAATTTTAAATTCAGATATTCTTTTTCCATTTTTAAACACAATTTCAGATTTAAAAACGACATCTACCGAGACCAATAAAACGATAATAACCAATAAATTAACACATTAAAACATCAACCTTTACGATGAAATTTGAATTCTATTTTCTTAAGTTTAATATAGAATACTACTATAATAGCTATTTAGTAAATAATGTTAGATTTAGTCTGATTTTTCTTTTGGCAACATATTTTTGTATCACCGTTACTTCTCAGCCTAACTTCTGGTCACATAATTGAGAATCTACTTTAATTAAAAGGAATATGTGTGCTTATCTTTAAATGTTAAGCTTATCTTCAAAACAAATATTTTGATATAAACAATGCACCCCAAAAGTTTTATGTCAAACTTTTGGGGTGCACGTCAATTTATGAAATAATACAATACTAGATTAGCATTTCATTCGTTTGCTATTCAAATTTAATCCAATCCACTTCAACTATGTTACTATTTTCTGAAGATAAAAACAAATTATGGCTACCTTGTTTTAAACCAGAAATCAAGACTTTAGTTTCTTTCCATTCTTTACTTTCTGGTAAATTAATCTTAGCCAATATTGGACCATTAGCACTATTCAATTTCAATTGCAGTATCCCTCCTTTCTGAGAAATAGCTTTAATTATAACTGATTTGTATTTTTTCTTTCCAAAATCAACCTTGTTATATTGTACCCATGCATTTTTCTCATTGAAAACCGTTTTCCAACCGGCAAATGTATTCAGAGTATCAATAAATGAAACTGAAACTCCTTTATCACTTATCCGGCTATAACGATCTATTTGTATTTGCTTCGAAGCATCGGTTAAGCCAACTCCACGAAAGGTAGGTGTAACTTTTCGGATTGTCCCATCCGCATTAAAAAACAAACTATCAATGCGTACCGATCTGTTCTTATCAAATTTTGGTGAAAGGTCATTACTATGGTAAAAGAGATACCACTGCTTCTTAAAATTGATAATAGAATGATGATTAGTCCAGCATCCAACTGGAGATTCGTCCATTATAACCCCAGCCATTTTAAAAGGTCCCATCGGACTTGGCCCCATAGCATACTCAAGACGTTCAATTTTATTTTCAACATGAGGGAAAGTTAAATAATACACCCCTTTACGTTCAAATAAAAAAGGGCCTTCTTTTAATCCTTTTTCTGGCAAATTAGCAATAATCTGAGGTTCTGAAGCTAGTTCCACCATATTGCTTTTCAATTTGGCTACCATAAAATTGCCAGCCGACCAATATAAATAAGCTTGTCCGTCTTTATCAATAAATACGTTGGGATCAATACCACTAACCTTGTCTATTTGTTTAGGCTGTGGAATAAATGGACCAAAGGGATTATTAGCTACAGCGACTCCTACAGAAAAGCCCTTAGCACCTTTCGGGGGAGCTGGGAAATAAAAGTAATATTTCCCATTTTTGCTAATACAGTCCGGAGCCCACATACTAAATGCTGTTGAATCAGCCCATTTAACTTTAGTCTGGTTTAGAATAACTCCATGATCTGTCCAATCAGTAAGATTAGAGGATGAAAACACATGATAATCTTCCATGCAGAACCAGTCTGGACGACCTTGTCCTTCTTTGCCTAAGATATCATGCGACGGATATAGATAGACTTTATCGCCGAAAACTCTGGCTGTTGGATCGGCAGAAAATTGGTTTCTTATAATTGGATTCTGTGCAGAGATATCTGCAAACCCGAACAATATAATTACCAATTGAATCAATATCGCTAATTTATTATTTTTCATAAATATTTTTTTATTAAAAAGGTTAATAGACTATACACAAATCGTCTCTTTATTATATGACAAGAACATTATAAGACTTACTTATCCTATAATGTTCTGCCACATTTTAAGTATATTATTTTATTTCGGAAATAGTATCTGAAATATGGAAATAGTCAAAATCAGCATATCCACCTATGTTTTTAGTGGCATAATTGAACAATCCAAAGCGATATCCAATAAATTGAGGAATAGTATATGCCATTTTTAATGGTTCACCAATGAAGTTCCACACCTTGCCATCATAGCTATAAAAGAATTTAGCAATATCTGTACGGTCTTTGAAGTTGCATTCTGCTTTGAAGTAAACAATATTACGAGAAAGCGGAACACTTTGTATTTCAACAGGCTTTCCTGTTCCGGCACTAATCATTACTATAGACTTGACTCCTTTATTAACTCTAACCCCTAGCTGACCGAAATTCTTTTGCAACAAGCATAATCCGGCAAAATCTCCATCCTTCATGTGTGATGCGTCGATTGATGTTGAGCCTGTACATACTGGTCCAATGGTACGTTGAGTCAAGGTATTTCTTGCTAATAGCAGAGTTGAATCGATTCTGCCTGTAGTAAGGCGCAAATAACCTTTTCTTTGAGTAACCGACCATAATTTATTGTCCGGATTATGATTCCATTGCCAAACCAATGGTAAAGCAGCAGCTCCAGGTTTACGTGAAAATTCGTCAGAAGCAACAATGCCTGGAATCAAACCTTTGCTAGCAGGCAAATCGAGTGTTTCAGGAACTTTTCCATTCACACCAATTACAGGCCATCCATTTTCCCATTTTACCGGAACCAAATAAGGGATACGTCCTACCGCTCCAAAATCACGGAATAAATAAGCAAACCACTTACCATCAGGAGTATCGATAAGTCCTCCCTGGGCTACACCCTTATCCTGAAATCCAACTCGTCCTTCATATGGACCGGTTATTTTATCTGCTCTGTGGATGTTTACGGTACGCATGCCACCTGCTGGCCAGGTAATATTGAAAAGATAATATTTTCCATTTACTTTAAAAAGCTGAGATCCTTCTGCTCCAAGCCCCCCGTTACCAGACGGAGCACTGGCATTTTCTATAAGCACGCGATCTGTTTCGGGTTTAATTCCTGAAAGGTCTTTTTTAAGCTCAACAATATTGAGTTTCCCATTTCCGTAAATCAAATAAATGCGCCCATCTTCTTCGAAAAATAATGAGTGATCATGCAATGATGGAGCAAAAGAATGTTTTACCCAAGGACCTTTTTCCAGATTCTTTGTCGTATAAATATATGTTTTCCCTGTTGTCTGAGCAAATGTAGTAACATAGTAAGTTCCTTTGTTATAGCGAAGACTACTAGCCCATGAACCTCTACCGTAAGTACTTTGACCATTGTTAAGGTTTAGTGCATCAACATCATCTAAAGTATTATAGGCATAATTCACCATTTTCCAGTTCACCAAATCTTTAGACTTCATAATTGGAACACCCGGACTCATGTGCATGGTAGTGCTGCTCATATAATAAGTATCCCCTACCCGAAGTATAGACATATCAGGAACATCTGAAAAAATAATTGGGTTCTGAGCTTTCTTCACCTGTGCTGACAGATCCATAAAATGGCCGGAAAGCAGAATTGCCACAACGCATAAAATATTTCTTTTTCTCATAGTATTAAGTAATTTTACTCAAACAAATATATAACTTATTTTTAAACTGTATTTACTCCTTTAGTTGTCTGTACCACTTTTTAAATTGTACCATCGGGATTATAATACATATAATCAACACATATTGAACCACGATAGCTAGCATTTCTTTGTTTCCTATTCTGATTAAAGTTAATGAAACATTAGTTACTACAAATATGGGATATTTTTAGCTTTTTCATTTCTACTTTTTGATAATCCATATCTAATTTTAGATAATTCTTTGCCTTTACAAGTAGAGTAACAGCAGGATTTTAATATTATTCGGCTTATTGTTCTGTACATCCGGATGTACGCATCTTGTACACCCGGGTCTAAAAAAGCCTTCCACCCGGGTGTACCAATTGATTACATCCGGGTGGAAGACAAAACATTCACTATAGAATTCTAGATTGTAAAACCAGTAAGTTGTTTCTACTACATGATATCTACTAAATAATTCAGGTAGATGAATGAGATAAAGGTGCTAGATCGCTAGATCACTGCTAGATCAAATTAAATTGATCTAGCACCATTTTTATGTTTATTATCAGATAGTTATACGCCTACTGCTAGATTGCTAGATCAATTTTAAATTTTCAATTATTATGTAGCTATTTTATAGTAAATCAGTGCTCACTTTTCTAGCAGTTTCTTTCTAATTACTTTTTCATTCTTACCTTTATCTGTATAAAAGAATGTGCCGGGAAGGAATAAGTAATTTTGTTTTTCTCTGCTTTAATCTCTTTTGCAACAGGTACATATTGACTTTGTTTGTCGTAAGTAAAAGTTTCATCAAGTATATTTCCTGCTACTAAAGAAGCCTCAGCTTTTCCAGTGAATTCTCCTGAATTAGATACTATATTCGTTGTAATGGTTTTGTCTTTATGTCTGTTGATTACATTGATGTAAGTAGTATTAGTTTCTTTTGAATAAACTGTTGTAACATCAAGATAAGGTATATCTTTATATAAAGGGGTATTGAACGTTTCACATTTTACGTAAGTATCGACAGAACTACCAAGACAGTTATTAGAAAATGATTTAAAAATATAAAACAAAGGAGATTTATAGGTACCTTTCTCTTTATCAGTGTTCAGCAAAGAGGTAAGCATTGTAAAATTAGCCATCTTTACAACATCAGCGTGACGGATAAATGAATTGAAGCTTTGAGCAATAGGTAAAACAGATAAAGTATTCTTTGACATAATTCCCCACTCATCTACTGAAATGTAAATAGGGTTCTTAAGTCCTTTCATTACTCTTACGTTTTCAATCTCATTAGCTGTTACTTTAATCTTTTCTTCAAAATCCATCGCGCTCTGACCCATGTAATTGTAATAGTCGTCCGACTTCTCCCAATATCTGTGAATTGAGATATAGTTAATCAGATCACCAAAGCTAGACAGCACTTTCCTATTCCAATCAATCCAAGGTGAATTCTCATAGCACGAAGATCCTGAAGCAACCAACTGGATATCCTTATCTACACTCTTCAGTGCCTTTGCTGCTTCTCTTCCTATTCTTGAATATTCTTCAATTGATTTATTTCCCAATTCCCATGGATAGCCATCTACTTCATTACCCAAATCCCATATTTTAACGTTATAAGGTTCTGGATGTCCATTTTTAGCTCTTAAATCAGAATAGTAAGTACCTTTTTTATAATTGCAATACTCTACCCAATAGCAGGCATCCAATATAGAACCTAACCCTAAATTTACACAAACCACATTTTCGCTACCTATTGCTTTATTTAGAGCAAACCATTCATCGGTGCCCACATGATTATTATCTACACCACCCCAAGCCAGGTTTATACGTTTAGGTCGATTTTCTTTAGGTCCTATTCCATCTTTCCAATCATATCCCATTAAAAAGTTACCACCAGGCCATCTCATATTGGTAATCTTTAATTCCTTCATCGCATCAATATAATCTTTTCTAAAGCCATTCTCATCAGCCAAAGACGATTTAGGATCATAAAGAGTTCCATAAAGAGTATTAAAATCAACAGAGTCGGGTAACCCCATTCGGTCTCCTTTAAAATGAATAGGTTCCATAAATACACCGTAAATTTTAGGATCAATTTCGGCAATCTTCCTGTCAACATCTATTTTAATTTCAGCTGTTTGACCAAACAAACTAATTGGCAAAGCCAATAATAAATTAATAAAAATCTTTTTCATAGTATTTATTTCTTTTTATATTGTAAATTTTACCCAGACATAACTCATAAATGAATTATATCTGGATTAAAATCATCATAGAATTATAGAACCGAAAAGTTCAGCTTCCATTATAAGGAGTACATGTTTGTATAAGAGATTATAAGTCTTGCTAGTTATGCTCCAAGCTACTTTTTACAAGTAATTATATAAGTTTTACCGGCTTCTGTAGGCAGATCATATAACCAGGTTTGTTTAAGATGCACAGCATTTATTTTTGCTGAAGCCGAGATCAAAGGATTCTTTACTTTAGCAGTATTAAAGAATGGATTTGAATTCTCTCCTGAAGCTACTTTTAATGTTTTACCGCCTATCATAGTAACTTCATTAGGAACACGAATACGGCAGTTTCCACCTAAATGAGATTTTATGATAATCTTCTGCACCTTATTATTTTCCCAAGTGATGTTCACATCGAAACCACCATAAGTTCTCAAGCCGCTGATGCTTCCTTTTTTCCAGTCATCAGGCAATGCCGGTAGAATATCAATAGCTCCATCGTGACTTTGCAAAAGCATTTCTGTAATACCCGAAGTACAACCAAAGTTTCCGTCTATCTGAAATGGTGGATGCGCATCAAAGAAGTTGGGATAAGTACCCCCACTCTTTTCTTTTACCGGATCAACAAGTGTTAACTGGTCAGTAATCAGTTTTCGTGCATGGTTACCATCGAGCAAACGTGCCCAGAAATTCACTTTCCAACCCATCGACCACCCGGTTGATACATCACCACGATGAATAAGTGTTGTACGTGCAGCATCAAATAAATCGGGAGTCGTATATGGTGAAATCTGATTGCTCGGGTACAAACCATATAGGTGTGACACATGCCTATGTTGATCATTCGGATCATCCCAGTCTCCTATCCACTCCTGTAACTGGCCATAATGGCCAATCTGCATTGGTGGAAGATTATTTAATATCTTTTGAAAATCAGCTATCAATGCTCCGTCTTTTTTCAGTAATTTTGCAGCCTTAATTGTTTTGGTAAACAAGTCGAAAAGAATTTGATTATCCATAGTAGTTCCGTAAGTAAGCGCACATCCGGAATGCCCTGAAGGAGTATTCTCCGGCGACATAGAAGGGCTTACTACCAACCATTTATGAATAGGTTCTTCTATAAGAAAATCTTTGTAAAATTCGCAAGCGGATTTTAATACGGGATAAACTGATTCCAAATATTTTAAATCACCACTATACAGATATTTTTCCCATAAATGCTGTGACAACCATGCACCTCCCATCGGCCATAATCCGGCATTGGCAAAATCTACCACACCAGAAATACGCCAGATATCAGTATTATGATGAGCCACCCAACCATTACAACCATACATTGTTTTAGCTGTTTGTTTTCCCGTTTCTGAAAGTTCTTTTATCAATTGAATTAATGGTTCATGCATTTCAGCCATGTTACATTTCTCGGCAGGCCAATAATTCATTTCCGTATTGATATTAATTGTATACTTACTATCCCACGCCGGACGAGTGCTACCATTCCATATTCCTTGAAGATTGGCCGGTTGCCCTCCCGGTTGAGAAGATGAAATCAACAAATAACGACCAAATTGATAATACATAGATATCAATTCAGGGTCAAATGACTTTGAGAAATTCTTAATTCTCTCATCAGTTGGCAGTTTTGCTGCCGATGAAGTACCCAGATCAAAATTTACGCGATTAAAATATTTCTGAAATGCAGCTATATGACTCTTAAGCATTGTTGAATAAGGCTTATTCTGAGCAGTAGTAAGATAGTTGGTACATTTCTTGACTTCATCTGTCGATAAAGTTTTATAATCGGTGAAATTGGTTGCAATAGAAATCAATATAACAACTTCATTAGCCTTACTTACATTGATCTTATTCGATTCAATTGCTGTAGTTCCACCCGAATTTAAGATTTTTGCACGAGCATCAAACTTCACTTGTCCGGTTACACCTTCGTGAGTACCAGATAAACCTGCCATTTCAAGAGTCTTATTATCCAGAACCTTTACCGATTTCTGCAGAGGTCCATCAAAACTTGCTGCAAAAGATAATTTTCCAGGTTTACTGGCTGTAAGTCTTACAACAATAACCTGATCTGGTTTCGATGCAAAAACCTCTCTTTTATAAGTTACTCCATCCACCATGTAGGAAGTAGTAAAAACAGCTCTTTCCAGATCAAGTTCTCTGTAATAATCTGTATAATTATCATTGCCATTAAATGCAAGATTCAGATTACCAACCACCTGAAACATTGACCCATGCAGTTGTTTTGCTGTAAGTCCCTTGTTTGCCAGAAAATCGGCTCGTTTGTAGTCTTCTTTAAAAATATAGTATCGCACTGAGTCAAGTACGGATAAGCCATCAGGATTGTCGTTACGTGATGGTCCACCCGACCAAAAAGTACCTTCATTTAACTGTAGTTTTTCATTAACAGGATCACCGAAAACCATTGCTGCCAGTCTGCCGTTGCCAATTGGAAGCGCTTCGTTCCACACTTTAGCAGGTTTATCATACCACATTTTAAGTTTTCCTCCTTTTTGCGCCCATGAATTTGGGATAGCAAGAAGGCAGAATAATAAAATCAGTACTGAAATTTTAGTGTTGTTCATTTTATATATTTAAAGATTATACATAATTAAAAGGATTAACTGATGAATATTTCCAAGCAAAGATTTATTCTAACAGTTAATCCTAATTACTAATTCTATTTATTTCTGATTATACGAACATAATAAACTGCACCGGCTATATTATCAGGCAAAGATTGGAACTTAACTCTAACGTAATCTTTACCCTTCAGCATTGATTCAGGAATAGGATATTCTACATTCCGGAATTCCTTTCTATTCCATTTGCCACTTATATTCTCCGTTACCAGCTTCTCATTATCAATGTAAATATCAAATTTTCTATTACCCGTTTCAGCTCCCCAGTAACGTACCATCAAGCTCAGACTTGTTTCCTTATTTGTAGCAAGTTTATAGCTAAAATAGCCTTCATTGCGAGCATCACGCCAAAATTCATCCAAGTTATTTCCACTATTTGTATTTTGCTTTTCAGCAGCATGATCAACTTCCGGTTGCTGTTCTCCCGGAGCTACAAAGTCTATGGTACGTTTCTGCAAATCGGCTTTTTGTTGTTCTAACACTGAAAGTGAATCAATATAAGAACGGTACTGACTGTTTGATAAAGTCATCCAATACATTTCATATCTCGCATCATGAATTTTATAAAACGGTTCCAGTTCTACCTTTATCGGATTAACCATTTTAACCTGCGAGAAAGTAAAATCAAACGGCTTTCCTGCTACAGGAATTACCTTATTTACCAAGGAATCAATATTATCATCCACAATAATCGGAGCTTCATTTAAAGGCAATTTCTTTCCACTCGCTATATGTCCCCACCTTGAATTGTCGGCAACCAATCCTTTCAAATCCTCTGTACCCGTTTTGGCACTCAGCAAGATAGGACCATGCATAAAAGCTATGTAATTAGGCACATTTGGCAGATGTTCAATATGAGTGTTCATCGGGAATTTAATTACTACAACATCCCCTTTTTCCCACATTCTGTTAATAATAACATAAGATGACGGATGCGCAACAAAGTCAACCATCTTTCCATTAATCGTAATTTTCAACTGTCCATCTTTTACCCAATAAGGATAACGAATCATCAACTTGAAGCGAGCATTGCCGCTGGTTATTGTAAGTTTAGTCTGTTCTTCATTTGGGAATCCTGTTTCCTGTCTTACTTTTATATTTTTCTCTTTCCAGTTTAGTTCTGAAGCAATAAACAGATTTAAAAACAACGAGTCTTTAGAGTGAGTATAGATAAACTGACCATATTTACCATGGTTTTCCATGCCACTTCCCACACAGCACCACATTCCCTCATTCGGAGTGGAATATACCCTGTAATGACGTGGGCGAGCTGATGTGAAATATACATATCCTCCATGTTCAGGGTGCTGAGATGAGAGTATGTGATTAAATAGCGTTCTTTCGTAATAATCGGCATATTTAGCCAACGGATTAACCCGGAAAAGATCTTCAGTAAGTTTCAGCATATTGTATGAATTACAACTTTCCGGACCTTCTACATCATTTACATAATCCGAACAGGCAGCCGCACTCGGGAAAATTTCCCGTCTGCTATTTCCACCAAATGCAAGAGAACGATTGGCAGTTACCGTTTCCCAGAAAAAGCTTCCAGCCTTTCCATAGTTATTATCGTGGGATAGTTCTGCTATTCTTTCAAAGCCTACAACTTTAGGTACTTGTGTATTCGCATGTTTATTATCAAGATTATCTGTATTTGCTGCCATTGCATTAAGCAACATTTTATGAGAGAAACGCTTAGCAGCAACCAGATATTTCTGATTGCCAGTCATCTGATATGCATCGGCAAAAACTTCATTCATACCACCATGCTCATTACCAAGCATCTCTTCCATTTTTATATCAGAAAGACCTGAAGTGACATTAATAGCCCAGTCGCAGAATTTTATAAAAATCTTTTTTGCTTCTTTGTTGCCTGTATATAACCATGCATCTCTAAGTCCGGCATACATTTTATGTACGTTGTACCAGGGTACCCAGTATTTCCAGATAATACTAACATCGCCAGCCTTAATCTTACTCCATACACCTTTACTATCAGGAACACCACCTACATATCCCTCGCCCCATTGCGGATGCATTTTTGTATTAGCATCCTGACAAGCTTTCAGTTCAGCTATCATGTAATCCAAACGTTTCTTACACTCTGCATTACCGGTAGCAGCATAATTAATTGCCATTGCAGAGAGGTAATGCCCTCCTACATGTCCATCCAGTCCAATCCAGTTTTCATAGCTTTCACCTTTGGGAGTTAATCCGGCTTCCTTACGATACGGAGCCAGTAAACGATCAACATCATATTTCAAAAGTGTCTGAATATTCAGATCTCTGGCATGTTTGAAAGGGCCGTTAAGTAATGTCACATCACTTAACGGAAAAGTATTCGGATATAATTTATCCTGAGCTATAATACTATTACAAAATAATAAACTACAAATAAATACACCAAGCTTAACCATTTTCGGCTTTAAAAGAAGAGCAGATTTCATTTCTTACAATTTTTTCTATAGATTTTTACCGCTAACATAATTATTTAAATAATAACTGAGCAAAATTATAGAGATTATTTCTCCATACAGGCCATGTATGTCCTCCTGGGTATTCGCTATAAGAATATTTAATCTTCAAATCTTTAAATTTCGAAAGCATAATCTGACAATTTCTATGCGCTATATCTTCTTTGCCTCCTTGAGCAATCCAAAATTGTTTTAGATTTGTATTTATCAGACCAGAATTAGTCTTCATAAACTCATATTGAGCTTCAGCAACACCGTCTAGGTTAGGCAACCAACCAGAACTAAAAACCCCGAGATAAGAGAATAATTGGGTATTTTTTATTCCTGCATAAAGAGTTTGGATTCCACCCATTGAAAGGCCAGCAAGAGCACGATTTTTTGAATCAGTTTTAACGCGATATTCTTTTTCAACAACAGGAATTATACATTCCTTTAATTCAGATTCAAATGCTTTCAATGATGATTCACTAAATCCTCCATTACCAACGTTGCCATCAAGCATAACTATAAGCATTGGTTTTGCTTTTTTCTCAGCAATCAAATTATCCAGAATTAAATCAGTCTTTCCTTGTGTTGACCATCCACGTTCGTCTTCTCCACCACCATGCATCAAGTACAATACCGGATATTTTTGATTTATATTTGCATCGTATCCGGCAGGAGTATAAATATAAAAGCGACGCCAAGTCTTAGTAACAGATGAATAATAACGCTTCATTCTTACATCACCGTGTGCAACATTTTTAACAGCATAATATCCATCCCCTTTAAAAGGTACTTCTATACCACTGGCCATTCTACCCATGCCATAAAAAGATTCACTGGCAGGATCGGCAACAGCTACACCATCTATTAACAAAGAATAATAATGGAAGCCTTCTGTCAGCGAATCGGTAGTGACCTCCCATATTCCTTCGTTATTTTTTATCATATCGTATTTCTTCCCTAAATCTAGCTGTACTTTTTGTGCATCGGGAGCTTTTACATGAAATACAGCACGACTATCAGGTAAAATCATAGGATATTTTGAAGCCCTTACATTCGATGAAGCAGGAGTACCTATGTTAGAATTATCTTTATTTGCAATTCCATCAGTCTGCCCTTTCACAGTTGAACTTAAAATAAGAGCTGCAAAAAATATAAAAGTAAGTTTTTTCATTTCATTTATTTGTTATATTCAATAAACTATCATCAAACTATTAAAATCATTTTATTTAAAAATCATACTAGCAAACTGATTCAGCGATCTTCTCCAAGTAAGCCATTCATGTGAAGTTCCGGGAGATTCATAATATACATGTTTAATTCCGGCCTTTTCAAGTTCTTTATGGAAATTATTTACTGTACGATACATTTGTTCAGGTTCTGCTGTTCCGATACTTAAATAAACAAGTTTCACTTTCTGATTAAATTCGTTTGCATCTGCTAAAGCACCATTATATAACTTTGAGAAATCCTGTACCTGCTGAAGCATGCCACCTCCACTGAATCCACCAATATAAGCAAACTTATCAAGGTTAGACAGTGTAATCTGAAATGTTTGGAAACCACCCATAGAAAGTCCGGCCATAGCTCTATGATCACGATCGGGTATAGTGCGGAATTCCTTGTCTATAGTCGGAATAATTTCTTTAATAAATACCTGTTCCAAAGCTTTATTCTGCATTAGTCCTCTGATTCCCTGAGTATTTTCATTTTTAGGAGCATCAGGATCAACAGCATAACCTTTATCCATCACAACCAACATTGGTTTAGCTTTGCCCTCAGCAATAAGATTATCTAGAATATAATCAACCTTACCTTGGTTCGACCATCCGGTTTCATCCTCTCCGGCCCCATGTTGCAGGTAAAGAACCGGATATCTTACAGACGAATTTGCATCATATCCTGCAGGAGTATAAACAAAAGCTCTTCTCATTGATTTTGTTACATCAGAATAATATCTTACCTGACGTATCTGACCGTGAGGTACATTTTTAGCCAAATAATAGTCTACCCCTTTTTCAGGAATTTCAATACCACTAGCCATACGTCCCATACCATAAAAAGTCTGACTAGCCGGATCTGCAACTGCAACACCATCAATAATTATAGAATAATAGTGAAAGCCTTCAACGAGAGGTTCGGTTGTAACAATCCATGAGCCATCCTCTTCTTTTTCCATATCATATTTCTTGCCCAGATCAATTTGCACTTTGTTTGCCTGAGGAGCCTTTATCCGAAAAAATGCTCTGTTATCAGGTAAAACTTCTGGATATTGCATTCCTGGAATATTTGTTGAAGCAGGAATAGCCGAAGCAGCAGTATTATCAGTAAGAGGAGCATTACTATAATGAGCTATTATTGAAGCATCAACAGGCTTGAATAATGTCTGAGAAAACATATATAGATTCTGCTTCCAAACTTTGAAGTCATGATGTCCACCCGGAATAACCTGATAAATATGAGAAATTTGATTTGCATTCAAATAATCATGTGTACGCTGGCTGTAAGTAATCAAATTATCTTTGTCGCCACAAGATATCCATAGTAACTTGAGCATTTTCTTTGTTTTAGCAGGATCGGGAACAAGTTCCTGAGGTGTTTTTGTATTCGGAGCTGATGAGAATCCTCCTATCCAGGCAAATTTATCAAGATTACCAAGCCCGAAATTCAATGATTGTCCTCCACCCATTGAAAGACCTGCAATGGCACGATGTTCTCGATCTTTAAAAACCGGATATTTTTTTTCAATTGAAGGAATTAAATCATTTATCAGATCTTTTTCAAATGTAGCAAACGCCTGCACCTTCACTCCATCGTAAATATTGCCAACGGCACGGTCATCCTTCATAGCTCTTCCATTAGGAAGAACCACAATCATCGGAGCCACCTTTTTAGCAGCATACAAATTATCAAGAATCACTTGTGGCTTTCCTTGAATCAGCCATTCTTTCTCGTCACCGCCTATTCCATGCAATAAGTAGAGCACCGGATATTTTTTACTTTTAGAATACCCCGGAGGAGTATAAACCAAAGCTTTTCTATTAACACCTACGGTTGCAGAATAGTATTGAATGGTATCTATTTTACCATGTTTTATTCCATCTCCTGAAACATCAAAACCTTCAGGCGCAGGATTAAACGTCTGACTGTTAATGCTTAAATTAGCAATAAATGCTAAAGATAAAAGCATAAAAAACTTTTTCATAATATCTATATTAAAGTTGACTATCGGTTAACTATGCGGGTATTTCAGGAAGCTAAAAATATCGCCAGTTATTTAAACAGATTCAAATTAATTGATTCTGCCATTCTTTTATACCCGTCTTCATTAGGATGAATAAAATCACCGCCGTGCATATCAGGCAGAACAGCTTCCGGAATATCAGAGTTCTGAATAATTATTCTTCTGAATTGATTTTAATTCCTAATAGAGAAAGCATTTTCACAGCATATCTTTTACCTAGTTTTCTATAACCTTCGGCAGTAAAGTGCAGTCCATCTCCTATAGCAGTGCAATCTTTGGAAGAGATAACGTGTGAATTAGGAATTGTCTGAGGAAGTTTATTTATAATAGCATTCATGCTTGCACATTTGCCACCTTGTTCAGCTGCTACAAGTTCTCCGGCAAGTAAAGGCACCGATTTTGAATTCAGATTCAAGTCCTTCAGCAGATTGTTATAAACGCCCTGAACCTTTGATGGCCAAGTTTCATCACCCGTATTAGATTCTCCCTGATGCAGCAAGATTCCCTTTATTACACCCGACTTTTGAGCGATTTTAGCCATTTCAACCAGTCGTCCATAAGGATTTCCATCATATTGATTTATCATACCAATCATCCATGATGGAGCTGTCGCTACATAAGATTGATAATTATCTTTATCAAAAAGTTCTATTTTACAGCCACCAACAGCTACATTTATTACACCCACTCTTACATTCTTTGGAAGATTGGCAATCATTGTTCTACCAAAATAATCAGCAGGTGTTAAACCGGTATTACATCTGCATAATGGCGGAACAGCAGGATACCAGTTAGCCTTGACTCTACCCTTATCAGGGCAATCAACAGTTGACAAAACCTGAAAGCGGTTATCATTCATAATCGTATCTTGAGGTTCTATTTTGGCATTACCCTCCATATTAGATTGTCCCAAACAAATGAAAATATAAAAATTCTTATCCTGACTATAAGAATTCAAGTTCAATGCTAGTAATGCTACAAATACCAATAAAGTAATCTTTGTTTTTCTTTTCATATTCTATTTAAGTTATCAATTTTATTATTCCTGATATTAAATTTATATATAGCAAAAATAGCCTTACCATATTATTCTCAGTTTCAAATTAAGATATTTGGTTTTCAATTTTAGATAAAAGTAAAACTGGATTTACTTAAAAGCATATCTATAAGCCAGATAAGAAAAGTGTATTAACTAATGCTTGATAAAACCTAAGCAGGTTTACATCTAAAGATAAGTGTTTGTATTAAAACTTATTTGAGAGGTAATTTAATCGTGAGTTGAAACTCTTTCAGTACTTTGTGCCGAGGCTATTGTTTTGAATGGCAAAGGAACCAATATAAAAAAGAAGTGATCAGTCTATAAATTTGTTGGAATATTTAAAGATCTTTGATAGCATAATAATCATGCAAACATATATAAACAAAAAAAATTCCCACAAATCATAGATTTGTAGGAATTAGATCTTTAACTTACCGGTTTTGTTCGGCTTGTTCAGCGGAGAGATAGGGATTCGAACCCCAGGAACCTCGCAGTTCAACGGTTTTCAAGACCGCCGCAATCGACCACTCTGCCATCTCTCCAAAAGTATTTTCTTTATTGCTCTTTCTCTCAAAAGCGTTGCAAAGGTACAACAATTTTTGAAATCTCCAAACTTTTGGCGCATTTTATTCAGCAATATTTTCCTGAGGTTTCAAATTTAATGGGTGTGAAAACACAAAACGTGCACCATTTTTATAAGAAGAATCTACCCAAACATCACCTCCCAATACATTCATAATTGTTTTGCAAATAGCTAAGCCTAAGCCTGATCCTTGAACAAAATCATTTAATTTCTTAAAACGATCAAAGATCATTTCTTCTTCTCCTTCCCCTATTCCTTCACCGGTATCAGTTACAGAAAAAAATATCATTTTTTTCATTTCATCGATCTTATAGTTTAAGATAACAGAACCTTCTTTAGTAAACTTAGAGGAATTTGAAAGGAGATTTAATAAAACCTGCTGCAAGCGTTGTATATCTGTAACCATATAAAAATTTGGATCGAAAGATTCGAAAGTAAATTCCACCGGATTCTTACACGTTGCTTCTACTGAAGCCAAAACCTCCTTACATAAAGATTCCACATTACACTCTTCATAATAGAATTCAAGCATACCAGATTCTAAACGAGATATATCAAGAATATCATTAATCAAACGAAGAAGAAGATCAGAGTTAGTTTGAATAACTTTATTATACTCAATTATATCTTCCTGAGCGCACCCTCCTGTAGCCAACACATTAGAGAAACCAACAATAGCATTAAGAGGTGTCCGGATTTCATGAGTCATATTTGCCAGAAAGGCTGATTTTAAACGTTCCGATTCTTCTGCTTTTTCTTTAGCTACCCGCAAATCTGCTTCAGAAACTTCAAGTTCATCTTTCAACTTCTTGGTACGAATCAAAAAATAAAGAGAAATAATCATACCTATTAAAAGCGTAAAAAAGACGAAAATACATCCCCAAACCAGATACTTATTCTGTTCATAAAAAGAAGGCTTTTCATTTATCAAAACAAAGCCATCTGGCAGCTTATTTACACTAATTTTCAGGCTATCCAATTTTATCGCATCAAAGGTATATTGATTATGAATAAGTTCTATTTTGGGTTTAACAACAGTTCTGTCATCTAATATATTATAAGCCTGTATAGCCATATCCTTACCAATAGTACGATACTGGGGAATACAACCACCTACAGCCCAATGCCCCAAACCTATTGATGTTATAGTAAAAGCTGGCATTTTTGGCTTTGCAGCCATCATCATATAGGTTGCATTATTCATAAAATAGCCATTATTCTTATCAACTCTCCAAGTACCTAACAACATAACAGTATTATCAGGCAACTTATTAATACTATCTACTATTGTATAAATTGTATTTTTCCTTCCATCTAATAAAATAAGATCTAATCCGGGAAATTTTTTAATTTCCTTTTTTACGTAAGCCTGCAAGGAGACTCCACCATAAGTATTATCTGTAACTAATGCTACATGTTTTGTTTTTGGATACAAATCCTGAATCAGCTTTATATTCTTATCTATATCATATTGATAAATATAACCAGCCATTTTATGTATATGATAAGAATCCTTTAACGCATCAATACTTTCAGGATTCCATTTTTCCAATGACACACTATCATCAGGAAGAATGATAGCATTCCGGCTCACCATACCAACAATAGCTGGTATATTATGCATTTTTTCTGTCGTTTGAGCATCCTGAGAAAGAAATGCAGACCAAGCCTCCTGACCAAGAAGAATAATTATTCCGGGATGGCGATTGCTCAAAAAATATTTATTCAGAATATTCTTCATCTGCCCTTTCCACAAAGTAGCTTCAGTAAAGCTTCCACAATTCATATTTTCTATTATAACAGGAGATTTACCCCCTAAAAGACGATATTCATCTAAAAAGGCAGAAATATTTTTAGATGTTTGAGATGTTTCAGGATTGTATGAACTGATTATAAGAATAGAATTTTGGGGAGCGTTTTCTCCATAGGCATTTAAGCAACCAAAGATACCTGGCAGCAAAAAAGCAACTAGAAGACATATAAGATTTAGTTTATAAGAGAGAGAAATTTTCATAATTAGTTTTTAAGCATTGTCCAGAGAATATAAATTCCTGTTTTCAGAACGCAAATATAAAATTTAAATTTAAATTGAAAGAATTGTTAGCCTGATAAATGATTCATTTTTTTAAAACATATTCCTGATACATATCAAGCAAGCTTAAAAGATTTAATTAAAAGAAAAGCCTATAGAGTTTATATTAGAGACTTAGTAGTTGACGAATCAAGAAAGACTCACCTATTCTATTTTTCTGTATTTTACCATCTCTACTCTACTACTCAATCAATTATGTGTTTATCTGATTTAGACAAAAGAATCAAAAGATCATTTGGAATAGTTGCAAGAATGTTAAAACATAATCCTACAACAATTTAACTAATATAGGAACACATTCGCTTTATATAAGCATTTTATTAAATTACTAAACATCCAAAATAGTCCCAATTTATATACATGAACATTCTCAAACAAGTATCTATCAGAAAAAATAAAATTAACCAAAGAAGTTATACTTTAAATTCAAAATAAATATACTATTTTTGAATGGATTATTAAACAAAAGAATACTATGAAGAAAACAATCTTAATTTTGATGTTTGCTATAATGTACAACATCTCATTCGGACAAAATAAAGTAGATGCTGAAAAGCTAGTAAACGAAGGAATTGCCTATCACGACAAAGGAGATTATGATGGTGCCATTTTTAGATACGACAAAGCTCTAATACTTGATAAAGACAATTTTCTTGCATTGACAGAAAAAGCATTTAGTTTATTAATGTCTAAAAAGAACGAAGAGTCTATTAAATGCTGTGAAAAAGCAATTGAAACTCATCCAGAAGAGGAAGGACTAAAAATGGTTTATGTAACATACGGAAATGCTTTAGATGGCTTAAATAAAACGGATAGATCAATCGAAGTATACGATGAAGGACTAAAACAATTTCCAGACTTCTACCTGCTTCATTTCAATAAAGGAATAACGCTGTGGAGTGTGAAAAAATATAATGATGCATTATTATGTTTCCAAATGTCAGCTAAGCTTAATCCAAAACACGCTAGCTCTCATAATGCAATTGCCAGGGTTTCAAAGATTAACGATACAAGAATTCCTGCATTGTTGGCTTATTGCCGATTTTTCTCTCTCGATTCTGAAAGTGACAGGGCAAAACAAAATCTTGAAAGTGTAAGATCTATAATGAAAGCAAATGTTGAAAAAAATGGAAATAAATCTATTAACATTAGTATTAATAGTAATATGCTTGGTGACGTATCGGCAAACGGAAAACAAAAAGAAAATAATTTTTCGGTTACAGACATGATATTATCTATGGAAACAGCAATGGATTTTGATGAAAAGAATAATAATAAGACAGAAGTAGAACAATTTATCAGAAAGTTTAATACAGTTTGTTCGTCCTTAAAAGAATCTAAGAAAGATAATCATGGATTTTTTTGGGATTACTATGTTCCATATTTTATTGAGATGAAGGACAAAAAGTTAGTTGAGGCTTTTTCTTATGTAGCTTTTGTATCTTCAGCAAACCCGGACGTTTCTAAATGGTTAGAATCAAACAAAGAAGAAGTAGAACGATTTTTTAAATGGTCAAATTCATTTAAATTTGCTACTAACTAAGGAGACTATCCATTACATTGAGTAAAAGGGTAAAACATAATTCTGTCACTATTTCATGTACGCAGGAGCATACCTACTTTATATAAATAGTTTATTGTATTTTTGAACAACCAAAATAGTCTCAATCTATATACATAAAAAGTCCTAAATTAGCATCTATCAGATAAATTAAAAATTAACTAAACAATTTACACTTTACATTAAAAATAAATATACTATTTTTGGATGGATTATTGAACAAAAGAATTATTATTGAACTTATCATTATGACATTTCAGGAAAAAGTAAAAAAGCATCTGTGCGAATATAAAAACAAAAAGTTTCATTATACAGGTAATGGAGTGTGGAAACATAATGGAAAAGAAACGCCTTTGAAGTATGCTTTTAAAGCTCCTTTAAAGGGTGAAAAGCATCCTGATGCAGATTTGAATCTGATAAGTTCTTATAAAGATAAGTTTCTACAATATGAGAAAAACTTAAAGAATAAAATCAAAAGACATATTTATTTTCATCATATGAATTCGTCTCAGGCTATGTGTTTCAATTTTTTCTATCCGCTATTTGCAGAAAAGAAACTGGAGCTAATTACTAACTTTCTGGGCTATACAAACGAAACCATTGATTATACTTCAACTTGTTTTGAGAAGGAGTCGGAAGTCGAAGGTAATGAAAGACGAAGCACAAACTTTGATTTTTATTTCAAAACACTATCCGGCAAAAAGATTTACTTAGAAATAAAATATACAGAGAATGAATTTGGAAAAGTACAGCCAGATGAAGACCATAAGGAAAAATACACAAACATTTACAGCCACCATTTGGATTCTGTCGCAGACAAGTACAAATCACAACAGAAATTTCTGGAGAATTATCAGATAATGCGGAATATCATCAATATAAATAAAAATAGCTATGTAGTATTTATTTATCCTGCCGCCAATGAAAAGATAAAATATCAAGCAGAGCTTGCTAAAAGAGAAATGCTTCTTGAAACATTTAAAGAGCATTTAAAACTAGTAGAATGGGAACAGTTATTTGAAACAGCAAGAAATCAAATTACAAAACCCGAATTGATGAGTCAGTTTGAAGAGTTTGGAGAGAAGTATTTACCGAAATCTATATTTTAAAAATGCAATTTATAATTGGAATAACTCGAATGAATGTATAAAGTTTAAAAGTCAACATCTTAAATAACCGTGCTATGGAAAAACAGCTAAGCCGCATTACTAATTACAGGAATCTCGACAAGAGCATCAGTGTCGAGTATATGAATTTTTATCAAATTCATATTTATACTGTTGAAGAGATTATATCAACATATTACAATCCAAAATTTATTAACATAGATGAAGTTAGAGCTATTGTAAGTAAAATGGAGAGTATTATTCAGCAAAAGACTAACGGAAATTTAAAGATCACTCTTTTTGAGAAAAATGGAAAATTTATGTTTTTTGAAGATAAAAAATTAATTTATGGTGAGCTCTGTGAATTCAATAAAGAAAAGTTCTGTTTTGTAATTAAGGAAGATAATAACGATTTCTTTAGTTTCATTGGTGAAACCAAAGCTGATGAGTTTATTAAGAAAGGTTTGATAGCAGTTGGAGCTGAAGAACTCTATTCGGAAATAGAACCTATGGCTTTAGAGCAACGAAGAAATCAAGATAGAATAAATGCTGATTATATAAAATGGCGTGAACTCAATCAGACCACCCCATTACTGAAACTTGAATTATATCGAATTGAAAAAAATTACATTCCACGATTAATTCAAGAATCAACAGGTTATAGTTATGAGTCAATATTGTTTTTACCAGAAAACAAGTATCTTCTAAACCTTGATGAAAGAACTACTTTTTTACTTAGGGAGATTGCAACAAATAAGGTTGTTGAAGGAAGTTTAAGAGAAGCTATTGAGTATATAAAAGATCAAAAGTATTTTAGGAAATACCCTCCTATAATGGATCCAGTTGATATGATGCGAATGGAATTAGATAATGATGACCCTAATTTCTTGAGTTGGGATGACTATGTTGCAAATGATGATGAACATGAAGAAGGCGACGATGAATACAGTCCGAATTTTTAACAGCAACAAAGCTTACTGAATATAAAAAAGAATCAAACCTAAGACTATGAAAGAATTTGAAAAAATAGCCGAAAAAATAAATGTTTTAGGGTTAATAAATAGCAAATTGTCTGTTCCAGTATATCAGCGTCCTTATACATGGAAAAAGAGTCAAGTTTTTCAATTGTTGGATGATTTGAAAGATGCAATGAACACAAAACAACAAAGTTATTTAGTTGGGTCAATAATTGTCTATAACCCGACTAATGAAAAAACAGAAATTGTTGATGGTCAACAAAGGATAACAACATTCTCTCTTATTCTTTGGTCTATGGACTATAAAGAATTAGGATTAAAACATCAAATATTTAATCACAAAGAATCTCAAAAAAACATAATCCAAAATTATATTACTATAAATGAATAGATAGAGAGAAAAGAAATTTCTAAAGATGAGTTTAAGACATTTATATTAAAGAATGTTTGGTTTGTATTAATTAAAGCACCAAGTCAAGACGAAGCCTTTGTGTTTTTCGACAGTCAAAATAGTAGAGGAAAAGTACTTGAAAAATATGATTTACTTAAAGCTCACCACTTAAGATACATCAGCGATAAGAATGAAAAAGTGGCTAAAGATTGCACTATATTCTGGGAGCAAATAGATAAATCAAAGAAACTTGGTTTTTTGATTTATACACTTCTGGGAAGGACCAGAATGTGGAGTAGAAAGACCTATAGTGAAGTAGATGTTTTATATGAATTTAAGTCACAAAGAATAAGCAATAATTCAGATGGATTTTATAAACTAAATTATTATCAACAACCACCTGTCTTTGAAAAATGGAGGTATATAGATAGCGAAATACATTATACTGATGGAGATGATGGGCTGGAATTAATATATAGAGATATAGATGCATGGCAAGGCACAAAGCGAATTAAATTTGTAAGCGACTCAAAGAAATACCTTCCTTTTCAAATCATGCAACCGTTGGAGGGAGGTGAACAGTTTTTTTGGTTTATAGAGAAATACAATCAATTGCACAATGATCTTTTCTTTAGCGACAACAATAATCTACCTGAATTATTCAACAAACTTCACGGAAGATTAAAGAAATTGTGTTACAACCTGGGAATGTCATACATACTTGAAGTATATGAAGCTTGCTGTTTATTCTATTTCGACAAATTTGGGACTGAAAAGTTGCTTGAATTTGTGGTATGTTTAGAGCATGAACTTTCGATATTACGCTTTCGTCAACAGATGGTTCAATATGCTTCCATTGCCAAATTTATACGTGATGGAGATAATATATTTTCTATAATCAATGAGGCTGCGTTCCCAGAACATATAATACGAAAGATACTCGAGAAAACGGAAGGTAGATACAAAACTATTGAATTGTCATATATAGAAAAAGGATTTAGAAAAGAGTATTATGACAAATTGTATGGAGATGACGGTTTTTATACCAAGTATAAGAGTCAATTATGCAATTTATTAGTAATGAAATCGAAAGACAAGTTTAAGCTTCAAATGCAGAAATAATGAATCAAACAGAATTAGAAGTTCGCGAGTTCACGCCACAAAAAATTAGTGACAGAAAATATTCAATTCCATTATATCAACGTTTATATTCATGGGAAGAGGAACAGGTTAAACAATTGTTAGACGTAAGCCTTCGGTTAAGTACGTATAATCACAAATAAGTCCCAATTTGCATCAAGTTTGTTCAACTTGGAAGAACTTGATGCTAGTTGGGACTATTTTATTCGAGTTGGTTTCAATTTGAAGAATCAGTCCTGTTTTTCCAGTTCCTTGGTAATAGCTCCTTGATATCCATCTTTGATTCTTTGTATACAGGTAATTTTCTTAAGATATC